>Ga0105356_10000484_pt1 | contig 37575 bp, 35 predicted proteins | sample GOMGulsemesocosm_3_FD_83502 | JGI IMG/M metagenome (GOLD analysis project Ga0105356, IMG submission 83502) | Methane-oxidizing microbial communities from mesocosms in the Gulf of Mexico - GOM9D Gulf of Mexico | ecosystem: Environmental > Aquatic > Marine > Cold seeps | place: Gulf of Mexico...
TGAAAAACCATCGACAGATGATGCTCCCTCTAATATGGCTGTAGTTGGGCGTTATGTATTACCTGCAGCGATTTGGGGTTTGCTGGAAAATACTTCGCCTGGTGCTGGTGGTGAAATACAGTTAACTGATGCTATTGATCAGTTGCTGGCATTCGCTCAAGTAGATGCCTATCGTATTGTAGGTAAAAGCCATGATTGCGGAAATAAATTAGGTTATATGAAAGCGCAGGTCGAGTATGCACTCCATCATCCCGAAGTCGGTGGTGAATTAATGGATGAGTTTGTCAGCTTGATGGCGACGCTATCTACCAAGAAAGTGGCAGTATAGCTGTTGTGTCATGTAGTTTTCATAAAGACGTAGAGGTAAGTTTGCGTGATTATGTCTTAACTGATCTGGCGAAATTTAGTCCGTGGTTTTTAAAACCCTTTCCTTCTTTGAGTAGGGGCTCGGAGGCGTTGGCAGGTAAGTATGTTCTGCATTTTAAGCCTGGTAAGGAGAGGCGGTATAGGGTGAATAAGCACTTCCTTTGCCTGTGTTCAGGTTTACAGGGGGACTTTAATTATTTGTTAGATCATTTGGGTTCTAGTGGATACGCAAAAAAAGTTGAAACTGAGAATTCATTGTGGTTTTTACTGATGTGTGTTTTAGCATTCTTTATTTTGACAAGAAGAGAAGCGACGGATGTTTGATGATAAGTCAATACTTATAACTGGTGGTACCGGTTCTTTTGGTAAAAAATACACCAAAACAATATTGGAAAAATATAAGCCCAAAAAGCTAATTATTTATTCTCGTGATGAATTGAAACAGTTTGAGATGCAGCAATCTTTTGATGATCCATGCATGCGTTATTTTATTGGGGATGTCCGTGATGCCGAACGCTTGTCAATGGCTATGTCAGATGTTGATTATGTGATCCATGCTGCTGCTTTGAAACAAGTACCTGCAGCAGAATATAACCCTATGGAATGTATTAAAACTAACATTCATGGGGCGGAAAATGTTATTCAAGCTGCGTTAAAAAATAACGTTAAGAAGGTGATGGCACTTTCTACAGATAAGGCTGCAAATCCCATAAATTTATACGGCGCAACTAAGCTGGCATCGGACAAGCTGTTTGTTGCAGCTAATAATATTGCCGGAGGCCACGAGACAACATTCTCAGTCGTTCGGTATGGAAATGTTGTTGGTTCTCGAGGTTCTGTCGTTCCATTTTTCAAGAAATTAATCGAAGAAGGGGCTTCTGAGCTTCCTGTTACAGATGAAAGAATGACTCGGTTTTGGATAACACTCCAGGATGGTGTGGATTTTGTCCTAAAAAACTTTGAACGCATGCATGGGGGAGAGATCTTTATTCCTAAGATTCCTTCGATGCGGATTATGGACTTAGTTGACTCTTTGGCTGCAGGGATGCCAACTAAAGTTATCGGTATTCGACCCGGCGAAAAGTTACATGAAATTATGTGTCCTGCGGATGACTCTCATTTGACACTTGAATTTGATGATCATTTTGTGATCAGTCCGACGATACGATTTCATCATTCTGATGTTGATTTTTCCACAAATAAACTAGGGGAAAAAAGCTCGCCTGTATCTCAAGGCTTTGAATATAATTCAGGAACCAATTCTCACTTTTTAACTGTCGATGAATTGCATGATTTTGATAAGTTGGCAGAGGCATGATTCCTTACGGGCGACAACAGATTAGCGAAGAAGACATTGAAGCCGTTGTCGAGGTTTTACGTTCAAATTTTCTTACTCAAGGGGACGTGGTTCCTAAGTTTGAAAAGGCTGTTTGCGAATATACTGGAACATCATATGGTATAGCTGTAAACAGCGGTACTTCAGCTTTGCACTTAGCTTGCTTAGCTTTAGGGTTGGGTGAAGGTGACACTCTTTGGACCTCGCCTATTACTTTTGTCGCATCCGCTAATTGCGCTCTGTATTGTGGCGCTAAAGTTGACTTTGTTGATATCGATCCTGAAACATTCAATATGTGTGAGGGGGCTCTTTCTCTGAAACTAGAGAAAGCGGAGCGTGAAGGTAGGTTACCAAAAGTTGTGATTCCCGTTCATTTTGGGGGGCTTCCTTGTGATATGGAGGTAATAAATCAACTCGCTGAAAAATATAAATTTCATGTGATCGAAGATGCTTGCCATGCAATTGGCGGAAGGTATAAAAATAATCCTATAGGTTCATGCTCACACTCTGTTGCTACGGTTTTCAGTTTTCATCCTGTTAAAAATATGACTACAGGTGAAGGCGGGATGGTAGTTACTAACAATAGGGCGCTTGCAAGTAAGATTGCGTTGCTTCGAGGTCATGGTATTACCAGATCTCAGGCAGATATGACACATGAATCAGACGGTGATTGGTATTATCAACAGATAGATCTTGGCTTTAATTATCGTATGACTGACCTTCAGGCGGCTCTGGGTATTAGCCAGCTAAAGAGACTGGATTCTTTCGTTGCACGACGTCATGAGATCGCTGAATTGTATGATGAAGGTCTTTCAGGTGTTGATGTTAAATCTCAATGCCGAACAAATGAATCATATTCAGGGCAGCATTTATATGTGATTCGCTTACAAGATAATAAGGATAGAAAAAATCATCGGTTGATATTTGAGGAGCTGCGCAGAAAAGGGATAGGCGTTAACCTGCATTATATACCGGTACATATGCAGCCTTGGTACTTAAGGATGGGATTTAAACAGGGCGATTTTGTGGAGTCTGAAGAATACTATAAAGATGCTATTAGTCTACCAATGTATCAGGATCTAAGTGATATTCAAGTACAGCAGGTTATTGATACACTAAAGAAAGTACTTAACGATTAGTTTATAAATTTGCAGATGTATATGTTCGGTATATGAGGGTGGGGTGTTTGAAAGTTTTAGTTATTGGTGCTGGGTCAGTAGCTCAGCTTCATCTCCATTCCTTGCTGGGTATGAGTGAAGTGAGTTGCTGTGTTTTTGATATAGACGTCAAAAAAGCTAAGCATTTGGCAAATGCCAGCAAAATAGGCTTTTTAGAATCCTTGACAGAAAGCTCACTTTCAAAATTCGATGCAGTATTTATTTGTTCTCCAACAGGGCTGCATTTAGAACATGCTAAATTGGCTGCAAGTCAGGGATGTCATCTTTTCATAGAAAAACCTTTAGCCAGTGAATTGCAGGGTGTGGAAGAATTAATTGAAATAATTAATTCCAACAATCTGATTACACTTGTTGGTTGTAATTTGATTTTTGATCCAGTAATCAAAAAAATTAATGAATTATTAAAGTCTGGATCATTAGGGCGAATTTTTTCAGCTAAAGCATATTTTTCTCATTCCCTGGCGCAGATGAGGCCGGGGGTTGAACTTAAAGATGTCTATGCATTTTATAGGGCGCAAGGAGGTGGTGTTCTTCTTGATTGTGGCAGCCACGAGTTGCAATACCTCTCATATATGTTTGGAAATGTGGCCAGTTTTAAAGGGTATGTTGAAAAGACTGGAGTCTATTCAAGTGATATAGAAGATCAGGCGCTTCTGTTGTGTAAGTTTACATCAGGTGTGATTGCTACAGTTTCGTTAGATTTTTTAAATCCTTGCCGTTCGAGAGGTGTTGAGATTGTTTGTGAAAAAGGCACTGTTGTTTGGTCACAGAGAGGTAAACCTATTCGTAACGAGCTCAAGCTATATCAGGGTAATGGGCAGGAGCAAGTAATCGATCTGTCAAATATTTGTAATGATGGTTCTTCTTCCTTTGTGGGTGAGGCCCATCATTTTATCAACTCAGTGCTACAACGTAAGCAAACGGTGCAGCCAGTAGCCAAGGCCGCAGAAATTCTTTCTTTGTTACTTAAAATGCGAGATTTAGAGCATGCGAAATAAAACACTCTGTCTAATTCCTGCTCGTGGTGGGTCTGTAAGGTTTCCTAGGAAAAATATTGCCCCTTTGAAAGGTAAGCCTCTTATAAGTTATACGATAGAAGCGGCGATGGGATCTCTGCCATCTAATGATATCTATGTCAGTACTGATGATGAGCAAATAGCTGAAGTGGCAAGGATGTATCCAATTAATGTTATAGCTGATAGGCCTCTTCATTTATCTGATAGCAAAGCCTCGAATGTAGATGTTGCACTACATACATTATCTGCAATGGAGAGTGCTGGAAAGGTTTATGATTATATTGTAATTTTGCAACCAACTTCTCCATTAAGGTTGAGTGTGGATATCGACAATGCGATGGCCGAGCTGCTTGCTAGCCAGAAGGAGTTGTTGGTAAGTGTTACTGAAAATGAACATCCTCCATTCTGGAGTTGCTATATAAAAGATGATGGATCGCTGGAGACTGTGTTTAAGGATGATCATAGCTTGAAATCACAGGACTATCCTAAAACCTTTATGCGTAATGGCGCTGTAACCATTGGGGAAACCGAGCGTTTTAAAAAGCAAAGATCTTTTATGGCCTCAGATACCATCGCATATATTATGCCTCAAGGACGTTCAATCGATATAGATACAGAAGACCATATAAAGCTTGCAGAGCTTTATATGGATCTGGCCACGGTTAATCAAGAAAAGTTGAATTAGAAAAGGTTACTTGGCATAGAAATGGCTAATGATATTTTAAGGCTGGGAATTATTGGGTTAAGCGAGGGGAATGGCCACCCATATTCATGGAGCGCCATATTTAATGGTTATGATCAGAAAGGTATGGAGTTTTGTGGGTTTCCAGGGATTCCTGAGTATTTGTCCAAACAAGTTTTTCCTGATGATGGTATTGATGAGGCTAAAGTGACTCATGTTTGGACTCAAAATATCAAACTTTCGAATCATATAGCGGAAACGTGTTTTATTGATAATGTTGTTGAAAATTTTGAAGATATGATCGGGCATGTTGATGCTGTACTTTTGGCGAGGGATGATGCTGATAGGCACTTTCAGATGGCTAAGCCTTTTATTGAAGCTGGCTTGCCGATTTATATTGATAAACCTGTGGCGCTAAGTCTTAGTGAGCTGAATAAAATTTACTCTTTGTCGAAATACCCTTCGCAAATATTTACCTGTTCTGCTTTGGCTTATGCCAAAGAGTTTCTTTTGACTGATAAGGATCGAAATGAATTAGGGAAAATTTTAAATGTGGTGGGGATGTTCCCTAAAAGGTGGGATACTTACTCTGTTCATATAATTGAGCCTATCTTAAAGAATATAGGTGCTCAGGGTGAAATAGTTGACTTTACGTGTTTTAGGAGTGAAGAGGATGTGTCTTTGCATCTTGAGTGGGAAAGTGGAGTAAAGGCGACAATACAAAACTTTGGCAACGCTAAAGTGCCTTTTCAGGTGACTTATATTGGTGAGGAAACACATAAACAGCTGACGTTTGAGAATTCATTTTCTGCTTTTAGATCCAGTTTGTTGGATTTTATACAAAGTGTTTGTGATAAAAGGCCTAGGGTCAATATGAGTGAATTGTCTCAAGTAGTTAAGCTTATTGGGATAGGGCGAGCAGAGGGAAAGCTTTGTGAGTGAAAGGACAGTTTTAATTACAGGTGCAAGTGGAAGTCTCGGGGCAGAGTTTGCGGGCTATTTTCTCAAAAAAGATTGGCGAGTTATTGCGACCTGTAAGACTGATGAGTCTTTACGGAAGATTAATAGTCTATACGAAAATGAAAGGAATAGTGGGCAGTTGTATGCCACATGCTTAGACCTTCTGGATGAGAGAAGCGTCCGAGATTTTGTATATAAGTTAAAAAGCAGTGGGAAAGAGCCGCAGTATCTTGTAAACAATGCACGAAGCAAAACCTCTCTAGAGGTTGATGATGATGGTCTGACGCCAAATTCTTCATTCGTGGATGAGTTTCATTTGGGTGTAATCAGTCCCTATATGCTGACCATGCTTTTGGCTCAAGACGATGAGAGCAAATTAAAGTCTGTTGTAAATATCGCTTCAATTTATGGTGTCGTTTCTTCCAATCCGGCTCTTTATGAGGGGCTGTCGCCTCCACTACCTATCCAATATGGAGTCGTTAAATCGGCCTTAATTCATTTAACTAAAGAGCTTGCAGTTCGTCTTTCTCCTGCCGTTAGAGTCAATGCAATATCCTATGGTGGTGTAGAGGGAAGGGCGAGTGAAGAATTTAAAGAAAGATATGGAACCTTTTGCCCTATGGGGCGAATGTTAAAGAAAAGCGAGCTGGTAAGTTCGGTGGAGTTTTTGTTGGATGATGGGGCTGGCGCTGTTACAGGACATAATTTAATGGTGGATGGTGGGTGGAGTGTTTGGTAAGAGGAGAGATTCAACTGGTGCGCTTGGTAGTCTATTGCGCCGATTTTAAAAAATCGGGGTCAAAAAAATATCAGGTTTCCGTGTGCTAGGTACGTTTTATTATCCCCTTAGTTGTATATGAAGTGTCATTGAGTATTGGTTGGTTGATGAAGTTACTGGGGGCTGTATATTATTTAGCTAGTGCCAACGCCGAATGAAAGTGATGGTGAACTATGACCTAGGTTATTAATCAATACGGACCCAGTGCACCTCAACTAAGAAACAAGAATTTTAAAGTAAATTACTTTGCGCTGTCATAAATGTGCAGATTGCCATCTGCACATTTGTACTATTGATGACTCCGATAGAATTATGTCTGCGTAGAGAAAAATTGTGGAATTGTTTTGTTGGAAAAAAAAGTCTTATATCGTGTTGATGGTGGCCATGGTGTTGGTAATGGGCACCTTATGCGAACGTTGGCCTTGGCTCAATGCCTTAAAGGGCGAGGTTGGACTCAAACGCTGATAACTAGCAGGGAAACCCCCGTATTAGCTTCTTGGAAAAAAGAGGGCGTAAATATTATCTATAATGACGAACTGCCTGGCTCAATGCAGGATGTGCGTTATACCAATGATGTGATTGATATCACTAACCCGAAGTGTGTGATATTGGATGGATATTCGTTTACCGTTGAATATCAAGAAGCTCTTTCATGTGAAAAATGTCTGCTTTTGTGCCTTGACGATACAGAAAATACGTCTGTTCTTGCTGATATAGTACTAAATCAAAACCCGGGCGCTGAATTTCGATATGTCAATAGTTATCCGCAGGTAAGACAAAAGCTATTAGGTAGCTCCTATACTTTATTAAGGAGAGAGTTTTGGAGTCATAAAAGTAGAGCTAAGTCGAAATCCTCAAATAAAGTTTTAGTGACCTTTGGAGGGGATGATAAAGATAACCTTGCGCTATCGGCCACACTAAGTCTCCTGAGAGAGGGCGGTGACTTTACGATTCAAGCAATAATTACGTCGTCGGAAGAGGGGTTTTCTAGTGCGAAAGAGCTAGCTTCGAAATACCCTGATAAAGTTCAGGTGACTCGTCCTACAGATATTGTACCGCTGTATTTAGAATCAGATATTCTCTTAACGGCAGGCGGAACAACGGTGTTAGAAGCAGCTTTTTTTGGTGTCCCATCAGTAGTGATTACAACTGCGCCTAACCAAGAGCCTGGAATAAAAAGCTTACAGAAATTAGGTTGTGTGATTTATGCAGGTCAGGGTGAAAAGTTTTTGAAAAGGGCTTGCTCTCAAGTATTAATGCTTCTGGCTTCAAATATGAGATTAAATAAGATGGCAGAGCAATGTCAGGCAGTGATTGATGGATATGGTGTTCGACGTGTTGCTGATGCTATTGAGTTTGCAGAGGTTAAAGTTTGATTTGTTCGAGTTTTTCAGAACAAAGTTATTACTAACAATTTTAAATATGGAATGCATAAATGAGCGAGAGTATTAATATTGATGCTAAGCGGGTTGGTGATGGTGAGCCCGTATTTGTTATTGCTGAAATCGGGATCAATCATAATGGCGATTCAAAGATTGCTATGGAGATGATTGATGCAATAGCTGACTCTGGTGCGGATTGCGTTAAATTCCAAACATTTTCCGCTGAAGAGTTTGTGAACAACCCTGATGAAATGTTTGAGTATGTTTCACAAGGAAAACCGGTTAAAGAATCGATGTTGGAAATGTTTAAGCGTAATGAGTTGGCTCGCTCAGAGTTCGAAGAGTTGTTTACTCATGCGCGTAAGCGAGGCCTTATACCGCTATCAACGCCAACAGATCGAGACGCGGTGGATTTATTGGAAGGTTTGGGAGTAGGGGCTTTTAAAATTGGCTCTGATGATTTGGTGTATACACCTTTTTTGCGTTATGTCGCACAAAAGCAAAAGCCGATTATTATATCTACGGGAATGGCTAATGAGAGTGATGTCAGGCGTGCGGTGGAGGCTATTAGGTCGGAAGGTAACGATCAAATAGCAATATTACATTGCGTTTCTGAATATCCTACTCCACCTGCGAATGTTAATTTACGCAAAATCAATACAATAAGTTCACTCTTTGACTTGCCTGTTGGCTTTTCAGATCACTCGTGGGGTTACACCTCTGCGCTTGGAGCTGTGGCGATGGGAGCTTGTATTGTGGAGAAGCATTTCACCTTGGATCGCGATATGGCTGGACCTGATCATCACTTTTCAGCGGACCCGAAAGAATTGACCGAGATGGTCAAGCGTATTCGAGAATTGGAGCTGAATTTTGGTTCTGATGAATTAGAACGAACTTCTGCGGAAGGTGATATGGCACTATTAGCTAGGCGTTCCATAATTGCAGTGTGTGATTTGCCCGCAGGAAAGCCATTATCATTCGATGACTTTGCTTTTAAGCGCCCCGGCACAGGACTGCTGCCTTATGAGGTTGATGGTCTTGTTGGTAAGGTTCTTAAAACTGAAGTCAGTAAAGGTTCCCAAATTACATTTATGATGATTGACTAAAATATGACTAGATTAAATCAAGACAAATTCTCAGAAGCCGCTTTTTGGGATAAAGTAGCAAAACAAAGAGTTTATGCTGCGTTTGATGATGAAGAGTATAATGAATTGTTTGATCGTACATTAGGTCATGATTTGGAAGGGATGATAATTGCTGATATAGGTAGTGCTTCAGGCGTATCTGCGGCGATATTAGCAGCCAGAGGTGCCAAGGTAATAGGTATTGAAATCTCTCCTGAGTTAGTGGAGCAAGCTAATAGTTTATGGTCGGAATATAGCGATAGGCTGGACTTTCGTGTAGGTGATGCCGAACATCTTGATATGGAAGATGAATCTGTAGATGCTGTATTTTTTGGCGGTGTATTACATCATATTCCGTTGCTGGATGATGTATGCAAGGAGTCTCTTCGTATTCTCAAACCAGGTGGTGTGTTTATTGCGATAGAGCCCAATCAATTGGATATTATGGAAAGAATTGAATGGGCAGTTGCTGATTTAAGGGGGAAATTATCTCCAAATGAATACCCAATAAATCCTTGGATCATGCGGAAAGACTTGATGAGAGTGGGTTTTGATAAGGTAGATTTTTGGACTACACGAGACGATATACCTTTTCTTGCTCAGTTTCCGATACTTAAGTGGTTCTTTAGTCGTGAGAAGGGTTTTTCAATTAAAAAACCTATTTTGCGATTTATCAATGCATTTCGTCCTCCTTCACATTGTGGAACCTTTATTACATTGTTTGCAAAAAAACACACAAGATCTGCTGATTGACCAATAAGGAGTATTCAATGAAAGATATAGTGATTGGAAATAAGGTGGTTAGCACTACAGGTGATCCATTTTTGTGTGCGGAAGTAGGTACTACATGTAATGGGGATGTAGTTACAGCGAAAGAAATGATTGATGTGGCGGCCGAAGCTGGATTGGATGCGCTGAAATTCCAAATAATTAATCCTGAGCGCGATATAAGTGACCATGAGATAACTTACACATATAAAACTCATGATGGTTTAGAAAAAACCGAAAGAATGGTTGAAATGCTCAAGAAGTATGTATACACGTTCGAAGAGTGGAAGGATATAAAAAATTATGGCGATGAAAAGGGCGTTATTATTTTTGCAACTCCTTCTCACCTTGAAGCTGTTGATATTATGGAAGAGCTTGATATGCCTGCGTATAAGGTGTGCTCTTGGAACGTAAACTTCTACCCTTTACTTCGTAAAATAGCGAAAACACAAAAACCAGTATTAATTGATACCGGGCCAGCGAGTGATCTGGATTTAATGAGAGCTATTGATGTTATTAAGAGTGAAGGTAATGATCAGATAGTATTATTGTACTGCTTCCATACTAGCCACATGGAAGATATTAATTTAAATTCAATCAACTATCTTAGAAATACTTTTAACATTTTAACTGGGTATTCTTCAGGTGGTGATGATACCCAGGTCGACTTAATTTCGCTAGCTTATAAGCCTGTTGCTATCGAAATGAGATTGACTTTGGATAGTAAACAAGAAGGGCACCATCATGGTATATCCCTAAACCCGGATGAACTTTTTGAATATGTTAAAAATATAAAGAAGTATAATTGTCTTATAGGTGATTATGCATCGAAGCCAACAAGAGAGGAGAAGGTTGATAAAGATAAATACTTTAGAAGTATTTTTTTTGTTGGAGAGATGAAAGCAGGTGATGTCATTAAGGAAACTGATATCGTTTGTATGAGGCCTGCACTAAGAGGCGTCGACCCTTTTAGCTTTGATACCCTTGTTGGTCGAACGCTGGTTAAAAATGTTCAAAAAAACCAACCAGTAACATGGGACTTGGTGTAGTTTTTATGACGAATGTTGATATACGGTTGCCAAAGAATAGAACATTTTTGGTTGTTGGATCTGGAGATCCAATAAAAACCTTTTTACAAAATTTAAAGTTGGTTTTTCCTGAATCACTTGTTTATGTTTTGAGTGATAAAGTATGCGATGAGTCGTGGTCGATGTGTGAAAAAAAGCCCATAGAGGATGTTGCTAGTGATTTGGGGTTTAAGGTCGATTTTATTGCTAACATTAACAGTAATGATGTTTTAGAGGGGGTGCGTAAATTCGGTTGCAATATTTGTTTTGTTTTAGGTTCAAGATGGATTTTAAAAAAGCCGATAATTGAATATTTTAATGGGAACATATTTAACTACCATACTTCGGACCTGCCTAGTTATAAAGGCGGTGGTGGGTATCGTTGGCAAGTAATGAATGGTGAAAAATATATTTATATTGCATTTCATCAGGTTACGGAAGTGATTGACAATGGGCCTATTCTAAAAGTCTACAGCAAAGAGTTGTCAGGTGATGATTGCTACCCTAGAGATATTTTTGAGGGGCTCTACGAATTTACTAAATGCGTATTTTTTGATTTTCTTGAACATTTAAAGTTAGATGTACATGAGATGAAGGTTCAGCCGAAGGAGGGGGGGGCATACTTTCCATTGCTAGACAATGAAAAGAATGGAGCTATTGATCTTTCTTGGGGTAGGGATGACATAAAAGCATTCGTTAATGCATTTAGTTTTCCTTATAAAGGGGCTTTTATTTTTTATAACGATAAAAAATATTTTATTAAAGATGTAGGTGTAAGTAATGTAATCCCTAAATATCATCCTTTTTTAGTAGGACTTATTATTAATGTGACTGAGAGATATCTTGAGTTTGTTGCAAAGGATGGTGTTGTTAAAGTTAAGGATATAGCTGATGAAAATGGAAGTAGTATAGAGTTTAAATCGTTTAAGTTGGGTGACCGGTTTTATATGCCTTCAGACAAGTTGTTGGAGGCAAAGCTGTATAGACCTTCAAATAAAAAATTTATATTGAAAGTGAATTAGGTTGCTATTTGATTTGGTTTTTTCTGTGATTTTAATAGATGATAGTATTTACCGCATTTTTATCTAACGTGCAAGCCCGTCATGGGTGGGGTAACTCTTTAAGTGTTTCTCATTTATTGGTGAGGTAAAAAATTATCAAGGTTTTTAGTGTCGACTATAGAATCACTGTTGAAGGGGGGCAAAAGTAGGATGAACAAGAGCGAATTCCAAAAGCAATTGTTAGAAACGATTGGAAATATTGAAAACCCATATCACCCTTTTGTATGGATAAATGGTGTGCCGAAAATTGGTGAAGGAACATATATTGGCGGTTTCTCTGAGGTGAACGCAAAAGGGGCTGATGTCACTATAGGGAAATATTGCGATATCGCATCCTTTGTTGCAATTAATGCAGCTGATTCACATAGAAGGTGTATCGGACTTGATGATTTCAATGACGTTGAGAATATTACTTTAGGAGATAAAGTATTTGTTGGATCTCATAGCGTTATACTCGGAGGTGTCTCGATTGGAAGTTACTCTGTAGTTGCAGCAGGGACGATCGTAAGGCCTGCTAAAATTCCTCCATTTTCTTTAGTAATGGGGAATCCCATGATTGTGAAAAATGAGTATTATCGAAGAGAGTGGGAAGAAAAAAATGGGAAGTGGTCTGGTGATGATTGCTCATAATTCACCGTGGATAACAGAGGAAGATATATTTTCTGTTGAAAGGACACTTCGTACTGGATGGGTAGCACCTGGGCCTGAAGTGAAGATATTGGAAGGAAACTTTAAAAATTTTTACGGTGGTGGGCACGCAACGGCATTATCCTCAGGGACGGCATCACTATTCTTGGCTTTGCGTGCACTAGGTGCAAGGCAGGGTGTTGAAGTGGCGCTGCCAACTTATGCGTGTTCGGCATTGCTTAATGCCATTCATATGGCAGGAGCCACCCCTAAAGTCATTGATGTGACACCTGACGCGTTTGTTTTAGATATAGAATTATTGAAGCAGAAAGCACCTAATGCAGAAATAGTCATTGCGGTTCATACATATGGGGCCAAGGTTGATGTAGATGGACTCAAAAATCTGAACTTGAAGGTGATTGAAGATTGTTGTCAATCGCTAGGTGGCTTTGAAAATAACCAGCCTTTAGGTTGCGAAGGTGATATTTCAGTTTTTTCGTTTTATGCCACAAAAATTATAACGGGTGGTCACGGAGGTTTGGTCTGGTCGCGAAACTCAGAATATATAGGTGAAATAATCGATTACCGTGAGTTTGATTGTCGTGAAAAATACTACCCTAGATTTAATTTTCAGTTGACGGATATACAAGCTGCCATGGTGAATAGCCAGTTTAAGCGTTTACCAGAGATATTAAGTCGCCGTAATAATATTGCCAAGCTATATATTGACAGTCTTCCTGAAAGTTTGAGTGTTCAATCTGGGCTGGTACAAACAGGTCGAATGGCTTATCGGTTTGTTGTAAAAAGTCTGGAGCGCAAAGGAAGAGATTCATTGCAGGAGCACCTTGAAAAATCTGGAATATCTACCATTGTTCCGGTGTCGCGCCAAGAACTGTTACATAATTATCTTGGGTTGGATTGTGGGGAGTTTCCTGTTGCAGAGAAACTTGTGGATACTACGTTATCCTTACCTATTTATCCGGCTATGGAAGAAAAAGAAATAGCCTATATTTGCAAAAAATTAAGAGAATTTTAAAAAATGATTTTAACAGCACATCAGCCAGTATATATACCATGGCTTGGCTTGTTTCATAAGATTGCTCTCGCCGATACTTTTATCTCTTTTGATCAGGTTCAGTACCAACCAAGAGATTGGAATAATAGAAATAGAATTAAAACCTTTAATGGGGATATCTGGCTAACGGTTCCTGTATTAAAGAAAGGTTATTTGGATAAAAAAATATCTGAAATTGAGATTAATAATGAATTGGCATGGGGGAAAAAACATTGGAAGTCGATACGGTTGGCGTATTCTAAAGCTCCGTATTTTTCACTCTATGCGGATTATTTTGAAGATGTTTATTCTCGTGAATGGAAAACCATAACAGAGCTAAATGTAAGCATGTTGAAATGGTTTCTAAACGTTCTTGGTATTGATGTTCCGGTGCGGTCCGCTGGAGAATGGATGTTTCAGGGACGTAAAAGTGACCTAGTCTTAGATATGTGTAAACAGGTTGGAGCAACAACTTATATTTTTGGTAGCCTCGGTGAAGATTATGCTGATGTGGACGTGTTTAATGAGGCTGGTACAGCCGTACATTTTCAAAAATACAATCATCCAAGTTACACACAATTACATGGGGAGTTTATTCCGTACATGTCTATTCTAGATTTGTTATTCAACTGTGGGGCTAATAGTCTTGAGGTTCTTATGTCAGATAACCTTACAAAAAGTGACATATTGAAATGCAAATAGAGTTTGTTGCACATAAAGAGTATATACGTATGACGTTGCCCTCAAAAGGAGGTGTGACACTGTGACAAAAACTGTTTTGGTTGTCGCCGCTCACCCTGATGATGAGACTCTTGGATGCGGAGCCACTCTTGCTAAGCACGCAGTTTGTGGCGATACAGTGTACGTTATATTTATGGCGGATGGTGTAGGTTCGAGGCTATTTAATTCTCCGGAGGATGAGGCGTATCGTTCTTCTGCTGCTGAGAGTGCTTGTGCAATTTTAGGTGTCCATTCTATCGATCATTTTGGCTTCAAGGATAATCGATTGGATTCATATGATCTTTTAGATTTGGTGCAGAGGTTAGAGAGTAAATTAGCAATAATTAACCCTGATATAATATATACACACAATGCTTCTGATTTAAATGTAGATCATCGTTTGACCTATCAAACGGTCATGACAGCTTGCAGGCCTCTACCTGGGAGTAATCTCCGAGCCATTCTTAGCTTTGAGGTCCCTTCCAGCACAGAGTGGAGCCCCTCACACTTGCCCCCTTTTAAGCCAAATTACTTTGTCGATATTGGTGGTTATCTTGAAAGAAAATTGGATGCTCTTAATGAGTATCAATTGGAAATGCGTGCCTTTCCACATGCAAGATCACTTGAGGCCATTGAATATTTAGCGAGGTACCGTGGAGCAAGTGTCGGGATGACTTCAGCTGAATCTTTCTTTGTTGAGCGCATGTTTGGCTAATCACTGACACTATACCTATAGTGTATTTTTTAAAGTCTGTGGTTCTGTTCCAGGTTAGGGCCAACTCTGTATGTAGGCTGAGAGAGTTGGGGCTATCTAAGTTGAGGTTGTGAAGTTAAAGTAGAGCTATTGTAGGGTTGAAAATTTAAATTCCGTTTAGCTTAATGGACGGTTTTAATTTCAAATATTAGCAAGTTGTTATTTTTTTCAATCAATAAAATATAGTTTTATATTAGCTACTGTGTGATTTACCCCTTATTTAAGTTGATACAATGAAAAATTCAGATAATAAAATCAAAGCTATTTTTAGTTCGTTTCAGTTGCCAATCCTAGAGAAATTACATAAGGAGCTAAGCGGTGAAATTAATTTGGACTTGATTTACGGGTTGGTTGATGAACAGTATGAAGCTGATTTTTCATGTGAGTTTCCATATGCAATATTTCACAGTATTTACCGCTCGAGAAAAGGAATACCAGCTAAGCAGCTTGAAGGTCTTCCGCTTGCCAATTGTAGTGACAAGTTGATTGAATATATGAATAGTTTTTCAACTGTTGCTTACGACATGATGGGGCGGGAAGAAAAGGATGGCTGGACATTTAGTTATAATGAGCGGAAATGGCACTTACTTTGGTTGGTTAAATATTGGGTTTCAGTAATTGAAAATTTGAAACCAGATGTACTTTTTTCGAGAAATATACCGCATTTTTCTTCTGAATTTGTTTTGTTTAAAATATGTGAATTTTACAATATTCCTTGTCTTACAGTTGAGCAGATACGCCCGCTGGGATTGAGCTTTGTCACAAATGGCATTGGGGGTCGAAGTCAACGGATCGCGGAATATGCTAAAAACCATCCGGAAAAAAATAATCAAAGCGAGAGGGTGAAAAAGTTTATCGATAAAGTTACAGCAAACTATGCAGTAGCAATTCCTGATTATTTTAAAGATAAAGCTCTCATTAGGCGAAAGGATGCTAGGTTGTCAAGTAAAATCTTTAGGTTGACTAAGGATATTTTCTGTATCGCCTATAAGGGAGGGGGGCATGTTTATTCCAATATTAAGATTAACAAAAACCCTATTTATGATAGTAAGTCTTGGCTTACGGAGTGGCGCTATCGAACACATCTTTGGGGTGTACGCTTTAAAATCGCTACTTTACATAAAGTGTACAGAGAAAAAATTGAGGCTGTTGATTTTGAAAAGCCCTTTGTATTCTTTGCTCCTAATTATCAGCCTGAAAGAACAACCTGCCCTGATGCCGCTGAATTTGGTGATTTGCTATATCTCATTGACACTATTAGCGCCTGTTTACCAAAAGGGTGGTTTATATACTACAAAGAGCATCCCACTATTTACAATAGGCCTAACGAAATTTTCTTTCGCGGGCACTTGTATAGAAGCCGCGAATTATACGAACGACTGAGTAGCTACCCTAATGTAAAGTTGGTAGATGAGAATGTTGAGTCATTTAAGTTAATAGATAAATCTAAAGCTGTTCTTACAGCAACAGGAACCGCAGCTTATGAGGCTAGTGTTAGAGGTGTTCCTTCTGTTATGTTTGGTGAAACTTGGTTTTCAGGGTGTAATGCTATTTTCAAAGTGAGTGATCGTGAACAACTGATGTCAGCTTTTAAAGACATTCAGTTAGGCTATAAACCTAAAATTGATGACTGGTTAACTTATCTCAATGCAGTAGAAAACGTATGCTTTCAAGAGGTTAAATTATTGACGGGTCAATATAATGGGGCTGAGAATGAGGAAGTAATTCTGAAAAATATTAAACGACTGTCCAAGCAATATATTGATTATATGGAAAGCATTAATTTGTTGAACTCTCGTAAAACGTCACATGTCTGAATCACAGATTAAGCCGTTTATAAAGGGTCTATCCGGGTTTGGTGCATTTGCTCTGGTTAATCAGCTAGGTGCATTTTTTCTTATTCCGATTTATTGGTCCTACTTAAGCCCCTCCGATTATGGCGTGATTGGAATTTTTTATATTGTTGTAAATATTCTTTCACCACTTTTTTCATTTGGAATAAATGGGGCGTTAGCGCGCTTCTTTTATGAATGGACTGAGGGTGAGCGACCAATAAAAATCAGGATGTTGTGGTACATTCAGATTTCAATGATGTGTATTTTGGCAACAGCAAGTCATTATTTTTTATCTTTTGGGGTGCTTAGTTTTAAGAATGAAGCCTATTACCCTACGATATATCTGTCTGTCGCGACTGCTGCTTTTATGTCTTTTCAGCACCTGCCGTTTAGTCTCTTAAGAGTGGAGCAGAAAGTAAAGGCTTTCGGTGTTTTCTCTTTGGTTTCTTTCTTTTTAACAGCGGGGCTTAGTCTTCTTGCTCTGATTGTTTTGGAACTTGGATTGGAGGGCTATCTTTTGGCGCAGTTTTTTTCATCCGGAGTGATGGCAATACTCTGGGTGCTGTTGATTGCAAAATACTTTTCTGGTGGAGCTTGGCTGTCAGTTCGGGAGGAGTTAAAGTTTTCTCTACCCAATATGCCTTTAACAGCCATTGCAAAAATAGCAGAAGTCACAGATAGGATAATTCTAGAGCGCTTTTTAAGTATAGCAACCTTTGGATTGTACACCGTTGCATATCGCTTTGGAGGTTACTACGGTAGTGTCAACTCAATTTTCAAGTTGGCATTTTACCCTCTTGTTTATAAAAGAATTATTAAGGATACCTGTTCGTCAGAAGAGATAACTCGGTTATCGTTTTTTTACATAGTGATATATGCTCAAATTGGCTTGTTGGCAACAGTTTTTTTTGAGGGCGTTGTTTCTTGGTTTGGCGAACAGAAATTCCAGGGAAGTTTTGATTACATTCCTTTTTTAATGATGACTTTTTTTTTACGGGGTGTCATTAGTGCTTTCGGGATAGGTATGGATATCGCAAAGGTCCCTCATCGTGCATTTTATGCTGTTATCCCAGCAGCAGTTACAAGTGTTATTATGGCCATACTTTTAATCCCGACATTTGGCATTATGGGTGCTATTTATACACTCTGTTCATCTTTAACTGTTAAGGCTCTAATTATGATCTTTTTGAGTCATAAGGCCTACCCACGTAAATTTCCACTTTTTGGATTTGTGTGTTTAGTTGTACATGGGGCACTTGTATTCTGGGGGATTTACATATTTAGGATCGAGGGAGTTTTTGATCTCGTGCTGAAGATGATCGCGGTCATGGTAGCTACAGCAGTACCTTTAGGGCTCATGTTTAGTGGGTCCTTTTTAATGATTGTACGGAATGTTTGTCTAAGAAAATGTGGAGAGTATGAATGAATATATGCCCTGATGAGGTGGGTATCGTTATTCAAGCCAGAATGGGTTCGCAACGAATGCCCGGGAAAGTGATGAAATTACTGGGTGGTGAGCCTCTGCTGGGTGTTTTGATTCGCTCATTGAGAGATTCAAAAATTAATTTCCCTATAGTAGTCGCCACCTCTAAATTGGATCGGGATGATGTAGTCTTTCAATATTGTTTGGAAATTGGTATTCCGTGTTTTAGAGGAAGTGAAAGCAATGTGTTATTACGCTATAAGGAAGTAGCGAGGAAAACTAAATTTAATCACATTCTTCGTTTGACTGGCGATAACCCTTTCGTAAATTCAAAGGTCATCGAGTGTGTAATAAAATCTCATTTTCGAAGTGGGGCTGATATATCCTCTACACGTAGAATTGATGGCGAACACGTAACAGAAAGGTACGCACCCAAAGGACATAGTGTTGACATCATTCGGGCAGAGGTCTTGAGAGGCTTAGATGTCTCAACACTAACAGCCTTCGAAAAAGAGCATGTAATTCCTGTTTTCTTTAATGGTTCTTATAAGGTTAACGTGGTAAGGCCAATGGTTGATGGGTTAGTTGAATCGACTGTTGATACACCTGAAGACCTAGAACAGTTAAAATCTATGCTGTTACTTAAAAAAGGGTAATTTGTTGATATGCCATTAGTGACTATTTATTTAACTAATTATAATTATGAACAGTACTGCAAACAGGCAATCGATAGCATCCTAGAACAGAGTTTTACTGATTTTGAGTTGATAATTATTGACGACGGTTCCTGTGACAACTCTTGTGAGATTATTAATCTTTATAGCTCTGTTAGTAATGTTGAAATCATCTATCAGAAAAATATAGGTTTAAATCGAACTAATAATAAAGCATTTTCATTAGCATTGGGTAAATATGTAGTTCGAGTTGATGCGGATGATTGGTTGGCGCCAACTATGATTGAAGAGCTTGTCAATGTAATGGAAGGAAATCCAGGCCTGGCCTTGGTATTTCCTGACTACTATGAAGTTGATGAAAAAGGTCGTGTTCTTCATCAGATTAAACGACATGATTTTAAGAGTGATGTTGTTATGCTGGATCAACCGGCACATGGCGCATGTACCATGATCAGGCGAGAAATATTTGAAGAAGTTGGCGGGTATAATGAAGCATTTAGTTGTCAAGACGGTTATGACATATGGCTAAGTGTTACTACAAGTTTTGAAGTTAGAAATATTGCAAAGCCTTTGTTTTACTATCGTCAGCACTCGAAAAGTTTGACTAGAAATAATAGAAAAATTCTGGAGACTCGTAAAGAGATTTATAAATCACATGTAGTACAAAGAGAGCTTGATAGTCTCAATGTTGTAGGGGTCATTCCAATAAGAGGAAATGCTGAGGATGGATGTTCACTTGCACTACGTGAACTTGGAGAGCATCGCTTAGTCGATTGGACAATTAATTCAGCCCTTAAAAGCGAAACCCTTAGCCATGTGGTTTTGACTACTTCAGACTCTGAAATTGTTGATTATATTCGTGATAAATATAAAGGAAGTGTGGAAGTAATTAGGCGACCTGAGGAATTTGAAACACAGAATCAAGGCTTGGCAAATACGCTGGCATATGTTGTTGACAAATGCCAAGGCATTAAGGTGGTCCCTGATGCATTAATGGTGCTATCTATAGAGTCTCCGTTTTGTAATGAACTCTATATAGACACTGCTGTTTATTCTATGCAGTTGTATTCATCTGATGTTGTTGATAGCGTCATTATGGATGACAGTATATTTTATTTCCATAATGGGCAGGGCCTAACCCCTTGGAAAATTGACCAGGATATTAGGCTTGAAAGGGATGTGAACTATAAACGATGCGGAGGAATAAACCTAGTTCGACATACCTTTTTGAAAGAAACGATGTTGACAATTGGTGGTAGGATGGGCCACGTTGTGATCGATGAAAAGTCGGCAATGTCATTGCGATCGGAATTTGACTGGGATCTTTTAACGATGGTTGCGAAGAAGCAGTAATTAAGCACTTTTGGTAGTTTGCACAGTTGTCTTATACTATTTGTGTTTTTTAAATATTGATTTAGCGATGATTTATTTTCGACCTTTTTATTATCACATAAAATATTAATTTATATATTCAGTTTTTGGAGTGTGTTTATGCATCCATTTAAAGGTAAGAACGGAGTCTTATTAATTGCCGAGGTTGGTGGGAATCACGAAGGTGATTTTGATGAAGCAATAAAGTTGGCCGGACTCGCAATTGATGCTGGCGCTGATGTCGTTAAATATCAAGTTTATACAGGTGAAACACTTGTGAGTAAGGGTGAAAGTCCCGAACGAGTGAAGCATTTTGATCGTTTTGCTCTTACTCTAGATCAGTATGAAGAAGTTGCCCGTTATTGCCAGCAAAGGGGAGCTAGGTTTAATGCGTCTATCTGGGATGCGGAGGCCTTTGATCGGCTTGACCAGTATATTGATTTTTACAAGATAGGCTCTGGTGACCTAACGGCATTTCCTGTTTTAAAGGAAATTGCAGGGAGAGGGAAGCCTATTATCCTCTCTACTGGACTTTCATCATTGGCTGAAGTTCGCGAGGCCGTAAATTTCCTGCAAGAATGTAATTCCGATTATGTCAATCCATCTAATCTGATGTTGTTGCAGTGCACATCAATGTATCCAATTCCAGATGAAGATGCCAATTTGAATGTGATTCCCTTATTGCAGAGTGAGTTTGGTGTTCCCGTGGGCTACTCAGATCATACCGTTGGGACATCTGCTGCGGAAGTAGCTGTTACAATGGGAGCGAGCGCCTTAGAGTTACACTTTACGGATCAGAGAGAAGGCCGTGATTTCCGGGATCATCAGGTATCGTTTTTGCCTCAAGAATTATCTAATCTTATATTAAGGATAAAACAAATAAAGACACTCCAAGGAGATGGCTGTAAAGAGCCGACTCCTTCTGAGATTAAATCAGGTCATGTTGAGTCATTTCGCCGAGCAATGTATTTTAAGCGTGATATGAAGGCGGGCGAAATTATTCATCCAGATGACTTAATTGCATTGCGCCCGAATCGTGGTGTGGATGCCCGTAACTACAAGGATTTGATTGATAAAGCTTTAGTTGCCGATGTAAAAGCATTTATGGCCATAGATCTAAAGGATGTTGATTTGTGAGCTCATTGAGCGCTGAGAGCCATTTAGCGACTGAAGTTATCGCTCTTGAAAAAAAACATTCTCTTTTTGAACTGAAGTTTAAAGGGGTTCAGATTTATCCATTTCTTAGGATGCCTCTTTACTATAAAGTTGCAGGCCAGCTTAGCTTTTTGGAAGGAAATGTATCCAAACCGCCGATGCTCTTGAACCTGCTTTTAAAGGTTTTACAGAGTTTTTGGTGCTTCATAAAGGCCTTATTAGGACGCGATTCGCCTGTATTGATTCTTGAGCATCCAAGGAAAGTACCTCAGGGAGGAGAAAAGGTTGATATATATACTCGCTTTGCCTCTAAGTTTTATGGAAGGGACGCGTTAATCTTAAAGGATTTTCGTGATGAATCCGAACTCATTAAGGGGCAAGTTACAGTTCGCTTTGATTTTGCACAGATGTTGGCAAAATTCCTGGCAAGGATTTCGATCTGGCTATATGTGAAAAATGACACTCTAAATAAAATTGTATCAGCGTACGAAAATGAATTTCCAAACCTAGACTTGAAGCAATTTGTACTAAGAAAGGCATTGGAGTCATATTATACGACTAGAATATCAAAGGTATTTCTCTACATGTTACGGCCTAAGGCAGTAGTTGTGGCCGTTTCATATAGCGACTGCTTCTCCGCTCCTATTGTATATGCCTCAAAAGAGCTCAGTATCAGTACATTTGAAGTTCAGCATGGCTGTATTGGTGGGCTCCATTTGGGTTATCACTATCCAGATTCAAGTGCTAACAGTGTTGGGATTTTCCCTGATTTTCTTTTGTTGTTCGGTGAATATTGGAAGGAAGTCGCTAAATACCCTGTTTCAAAAGATCAGATGAAGCTTATTGGTTTTGATTATTTTAAAAATGCTAAAAATCGTGTTAAAGATACAAAACGGCGAAAGCAAATAGTATTTATCTCTCAACAAGTTATTTCCGAGCGTTTATTGAAAGTAGCAATAGAAACAGCAATTAATCTTCCAGATTTTAAGATTTTATTCAAGTTGCACCCTAAACAATATCATGAATGGAGTACTCGCTCTTTGGAAGAACTAAATAAATTTCCAGAAAATTTGATTGTATTGAGTAATTCGGTAGATTTGTATCAACTGCTTTCTGAGTCAGAATTGCAGGTAGGAGTTTTTTCTACTGCTATATATGAAGGGATTGGACTTGGCTTGAAAACTGTTGTGGTTAAGCTGCCCGGTTGGGAGATTATGAAAAGTCTGGCTTCAATTTCATCTGTATCATTTGCTGACAATGTAACTGGAGTTTTATCCTCTTTAAAAAGTAATTTGAATGGAAATTCTATTGCCGAAAATAAGATATTCGCCGATTTACAAGAGGTAGATGCTGCGAGCTGTTTAGATGACCTGGTCTGCCGACGTGACGGATAATTTCCTTTTAAAAGATAAGTCTATTGTCAACTTTTTGCAGAATATTTTTCTAATCTATGTTTTTTTTCTGCTGTTTTTTGGTGGTATGAGACTGCCATGGTTGCTGCTTGATCTTTTTCTCTTTACTTCATTGGTTTTAATGGGACTGAAAAGTTATCGAATGGCTTCTGGTTATATTTATTTAGCTATTTTGTTTTCAGCAATCGTGTTGTTTCTGTGTGTCTGGGTTAACGGAATTAGTAGTATTTCTATTGCCAAGTCTTATTACTATTTAAAACCCATGGTTCTCATCTCCTTTTTCGCTTACCTATCTAGAGAGCGAACATGCCAGACTTTTAGTTTGTTGAAAAAGTTACATTACATTTTACTTGCACATTATATTTTTAATTTTCCAATTATATATTGGGAATACGCAACTGGAGTGGAACTAGATGACCGGACTGGTCTCGTTGGTGTAGGGGGAACACAAATACTTATGTTGACATGGTTAGTTTTACTCTCTACGTCAACACTAGTTTTACGTTACTCTTTATTTGTATGCAGTTTACTTTTATTTAGTATGCTGTATTTAGCAGTATTGTCAGATTCAAAAGCTTTTTTCTTGATGTCGGCGTTGTTGATGTTTCAAGTGGCCTTGTTAAGGTGGCGGAAATATTTTTGGACCTTGATAATAGTTTTTTCTTCTCTTGCTGTTTTTGCTGTGTTTGCTCTTAAGTTTTTTGCTCCTTTGTTTTATGGGATGCTTTCATACAAATTTAGCCTTGTCGCTGTTAGGGTGAAGGCTTTGATTGGCGGGAATGTTATTGATGAAAGATTGCACGTCATTATTTACTCTTTAGGTCAAGAAGGCGCAATGCTTTTTGGTCAAGGCGTTGGCTATTTATCTCATGTGATGGGCTTCTATGGAGTTGGTTATTATGATATGTATAGGCATCAAAATATTTCAGATTTATCCCTGTTGATAGTTGAAATTGGGCTGATACCAACAGCGGTTTTGATGGTGAGCTTTTTCTTGTCTTTGGCTAGCATGTACAAACGTGTGACTTTTATTGGTGGTGGGTGTTTGTTTTCTATTCTCCTATTTTGTTTTTATTACTTTCCTTTGTTGTCTGATCCAAGGATTATCGTTTTTGTTTCCATTGTACTTTTTGTGTTTTCTTGGTTTGGGAGTTTCGAGGGTAGAAATAGTGCTCGGTCTCATTCGCAAAAATATGTCAGATAATGCTTTATTTAGTTTTGAGTTGTGAAAGATAATATGAAAACGTTACATTTTGTTTCAAAGCAAGCTCTTAAGCAAAAGTATCGTTTTGATGTCTTGAATCGACTTGGGGAAATGTATGATGTTGATGTTGAGATACTTTCAACTGGTGAGACGGGAGCCTTTTCTAAATCATCAAAACACATAAAAGTTAACAAGTTTAGATCCTGGATTCCTATAAGATCGAAGTTTAGCTTTTTTCCTGGGGCGTTAAATTATATTTTTAGACGTCGACCTGACGTGGTGTTAGGTGTTGCAAATGTTTCTCAATTTACTGAGTTTGCATGTTTATTACTATGTCGTATTTTAAATATCCGCTTTGTACTTTGGAGTCATGGATATGATCACGGGAAAAGACCCAGCCATATTTTAGAGCGGCTTAGAGAATATATTTTACTCCTAATGCATAGGTGGTCTGACAGGGTTATTACATTTTCTGGTGCAGGAGAAGAGTACCTAGTATTAAATGGAGTTCTTCGGTCAAATATTATTACAGCTAATAATACGCTGGATACAGATAAATTGCTTTCTCTTAAGGAAAGTTTATCTACTTCTATCTCTAAAAATGATCTAAAAATCGAACTTAACTTGTCTCTGAATGAAAAGGTGGTGTTGTTTTGCGGGCGCCTATACCCAGAAAAACGAGCGTTAGATGCTGTACGCTCAATGGAGATATTAAAGCATGAGAATATTAAGCTTATTGTGATCGGTGATGGGGGAGAATATTCCCTAATAGAATCTTATATTAAAGAAAAAATGTTGGGAGATAGGGTTAAATTACTTGGCCCAATTTATGATGATGAGAGCCTCGCTAAGTGGTTTACTGTTGCTGATATTTTTTTAATGCCTGGAGATGTGGGCCTGGCAATCGTTCATGCATTTTGTTTTGACTTACCTTTGTTAACCTATAATGTTTGTACACACGGCCCTGAAATTGAATACTTGGAGCATGGGGTAAACGGCTTTATTGTTCAAGAGGGTGAAATCCCCTGTTTAGCAAATAAGATTAAAGAACTTGTCAGCGATGAAAGTCTACTGTTTGATCTCTCTGCGGGGGCATTGACTACGGTAAAAAAGAAGGCTGATATAAAAATAATGGTTGAGCGCATGAATTTTGCGCTATTTAATTGAAATTAGTAGAGTAATTGATGTCTGACAAGAAAAAGCGACTTCGGGGTAGAGTCGATACTATGCAGTCTTATGTTGACCATCACGGTTATGAATCATTCGATCCATATGATGGCTTGATGTCATCATATTCTAGTTTGATTCCTTTTGAGAGCGTATTTCTTAAAAGGTGTTTTCAACAGTCTGTAAGGCTTTCACCATTTAATCTTAGACCTATTCTTAAAGTTGATAAGATAGAGCATACCAAAACCTTAACTGATTTTGCTTCTGCTAACTCTTTTCTCTATGGGCATTATGGTGACGAAAGATATAAGTCCGAGGCTATAGTTTTATTTAAAAAAATTGAAGCTGTTGGTTATAGGACAAACGGGGGAACAGGCTGGGGATTAAGGTTTCCATTTGCTACCCGCTTTATTGATGCAGGAGAGTCAACCCCAAATATATTTCAGACGATAAATGCTTGTCATGCATTTCTAGATGGGTACGAATTTCTTAACGATGGATCTTACCTTTCCTTAGCTGAGTCAGCTTTTGGCTATCTTGAATTTGATTTGGGCTTTGAGGAGAAGGGAGATGAAATATTTTGGTATTATTGGAGCGGTTTAAAAACTCAAATATATAATGTTAGTGGGTTAATGATCGGCCTCTGCGCTCGGTTTTATGATTTAACAAAGGATGACAGGTTTCTGAATTTTACCGTGAAGCTAATTAACTACATCAAAAACAACCAAAATATTGATGGGTCATGGTGTTATTCAAAAGATGATAGGGGGGGGTTTATAGACGGATTTCACACTGGTTATATTTTAGAGGGATTGTCTCGAGCAAAGATGGCTGGAGTTAATTATGATGATAGATTCTTCAGAAAAGGTGTTGACTTTTACTTGAACTCCCTTTTTGAGGCTGGCTTCCCAAAATATTTTTCAAATTCGCTAAAGCCATTTGATATTCAAAATATGGCTCAGTCGCTACAAACATTAACCTTTCTCTGTCAATTGGGGATTGTAGAGCTCTCATTTATTGATATTATTTTCGATAATGTTGATAGAGAGTTTTGGCATGATGAAGGGTATTATAAGTACCGTAAAACAAGGTGGGGAAACGATAAGGTTCCGATGCACCGATGGGGGACAGGCCCAATGTTACTTGCGTTAACGTATTATTTATGCTCTGTTGAGGGGGTTAAATGACTGCTGAACTTTCTATGCCAAAACATTCTTTGTATCGAAGAACAGTAAATAAAATGAAGAATGTGTACGCTCTAAGTACCCTGTATAAACTATTAAACCCAGGGAGAATCGTTGAGATATATTCTATTTCTCGATATTTACCCAAAGGTTACGCTGGCAATGTATTGGATATAGGTTGCGGCGATGGTTTCTGGACAAATTTTTTTGGAAGGAGAGTTAACACTATAACTGGAATAGAACCTTACAAACCAGATTATTTTAATGCAAAGAAACATGCTTCAACTAATGTTAAAATTTTTAACGAAGATGCAGAAAGTATGGGGTTCGATGAGGGTTCTTTTGATTCGGTTTACAGTGTCTGCGTATTTGAGCACCTTTACAATGATGTTGCGGCTTTTTCACAGATGCATAAGGTCTTAAAACCGGGGGGGCAATTGTTAGGAACGGTTGATAGTTTGAATGCTCCATTTATTTCAGAAGCATTTCTGCAGTGGCACAACAAAGAAAGTTATTGTAACCAGTTGTATACTCACGAGAATCTTAAAGAAAAACTAGAGTCTTGCGGGTTTACGGACGTTGAGAGCCGATACCTAATGGGGAGTAAGGTCTCTATTTATTGGGAAATGTTTTCAGAGAAAGCTGGTATATTTTCATTTATTTTTGCCCCCATTGTATATCCAGTTATTTTGGCTCTTGAATTGAATGCTACAAATAACTATGGGTATAAGATGTTTGTAAGGGCTAAAAAGTTATAGCTATGATTAGAGTATTCTTTCTTTTCTTATACTACTTAATTGGGAATAAGTTACCAAACTCGAATATGCCTCTAGGTAATTTTAGTTGCCGTTTTAGGTTGTTCTGCCTGTCTAGATTTGCCCGGAGTGTTTCTGAAAACATAACGGTGGAGTCTGGTGTGTTTCTTGGGGATGCTAGAGATATTGAAATTGGTCGAAACGTTCAGATAAATGAGGATTGCTGGATTAGGAATGTGTCGATTGGTGAGGATGTTATGTTGGCACCAAGAGTTATGGTATTAAATTACGGCCATAATGCCGAGTCCGTTGATGTTCCAATGAATTCTCAAGGGGTCCGAGTTTATCCGAGAACTGTTATTGAAAATGATGTATGGGTTGGGGCGGCAGCAATTGTTATGCCTGGAGTAAAAGTTTGTACAGGTTCAATTGTAGCTGCAGGTTCGATAGTAACGAAAGATACAGAGCCGTACTCCGTCGTGGGAGGAAACCCGGCGCGATTGATAAAATATCGAAAAAATAACTGAATGTGTGGAGATATAAATCACATGGAAACTATGCAGATGATTAATACGATTGCTATCTTGGAATGTAAGTTCTAAATGTGCGGATTTATAGGTGTAATAACTAATCGTGATCGCGTTGATTCTTTGAGTCATTATGTGGAAAGTGGGTTGAATCAAATCGAGCATCGTGGGCCAGATGAAAAGTCCCTTTCTAATTATCAATGTGATAAATCAAATGATGCTTTGATTTTCGGGCATGTAAGGCTGTCGATTTTAGATTTAAATAATGGTCATCAGCCGTTTGAAAGCGAAGATAAAAATGTATCCCTTATCTATAATGGTGAAATATACAACTATGTTGAGTTAAGGGATGAGTTGATTTCTTTAGGGCAGAGCTTTAAAGAAAATTCTGACACTGAAGTCGTACTTAAGGCCTATCTTTATTGGGGGGTTGATAGTTTCATAAAGCTTAGGGGCATGTTTTCCCTTGCTATCTGGGACTCAAGAAGCTCTACTCTGTTACTTGCTCGGGATCGATTTGGAAAAAAACCACTGTTTTACTCTAAAATCCCTGAAGGTCTTGGCTTTTGCTCTGAAATAAAAGGTCTTTTAGAGTTGCCATCTGTCGATCCTTCAATGAATAAGGTAGCTTTATCTCACTACTATAAATTTAGATATGTCCCGTCTCCATACACTTTGTTTGAGGGTATCTATAAATTGCCCCCTGGGCACTATGCTACTTTTACGTCCGGGAAATTGGTCGTCAGTGAATACTGTAATTTGGCTGATGGGACGGCGCGGCAAAAGTCTCAACTTCCTAAGGATCCAGTAGATAAGTTTCTTAGTCTATTTGAGGAGTCTGTTAAAATACGGATGCGAAGTGACGTGTCTTATGGTGCTTTCCTTTCGGGAGGCCTTGACTCTTCTGCTATTGTTGCAATGATGGCCAACCTGTCAAGTAAGCCTGTCAAGACTTATTCAGTTGGCTTTGAGGATAACTCCTATAGCGAGCTTAAATATGCAAGACAGGTTGCGGATGCCTTCAATACTGATCATCATGAGCTTGTAATCACAAGTGATGATTTTATTAATAATATTGAGAGGTTGATTGCGTTCAGGGATGCCCCTATCTCTGAACCCTCTGATATAGCAATTTACCTTTTGGCCAGGGAGGCCAGAAAAAGCGTTAAAATGGTATTGACCGGGGAGGGGAGTGATGAAGTTTTGGGCGGTTACCCGAAGCATGTTTTTGAACGGTTTCATGGGCTTTATGCATTAGTTCCTGGGTTCTTACGGAATCAAGTTGTTTCCCCTGTTGTTGATAATTTGCCTTACCGTTTTCGTCGAATTAAAACAGCTATTAGTTCCTATTCCGATATGGATTGTCGTGATAGGTTTCCGCGTTGGTTTGGTGCTTTGAATGATGAGGGGAATAGGAACGTTTGTGTGGAAGAATTTTGGGCGAGAAAAGATTCAGCATTAGATTATTGTTTTTCCTGCGATGATACAAATTCAAGTTTAAGAAACATACTTTATTTTGATCAAAAAAGTTGGCTGCCAGATAATTTACTCGAGCGTGGCGACAGGATGACGATGGCTGCCTCGCTTGAGGCAAGAATGCCTTTTCTGGATCATGAGCTTGTTGATTTTGTTTCAACTTTACCAGATTCGTGCAGGGTGCGTGGCACTAGTACTAAGTGGATTCTCAGGGAGGCGATGAAGAGGTTGTTGCCAAAGGAAATATTAGCTAGACCAAAAGTTGGATTTCGTATTCCTGTTAACGACTGGTTTAGGGGGGAGTTGAAAGATTATGTTTATTCCATGCTGCTGGGTAAAGAGTCAAAAAGTGTCAGTTTTTATCATCTCCCAGCCTTGCGAGATATCCTTGATCAACACTCGGAAGGAAAGAGAAATCATGAGAAACTGATTTGGACCCTTCTTAATCTTGAAATATGGTGCCGACAATATATTTAGGTTGGGCAGTATAATGCATAATTATGGATAGTTGAAAACTATGGATATTAGTATATTTGGTCTTGGTTATGTCGGCGCTGTCTCTGCCGCTTGCCTTAGTAAATCAGGCCATAATGTGATAGGTGTTGACCTAAGTACGACCAAGGTCGATGTTATAAATGAAGGGCTGTCGCCAATTATCGAAGACGGACTTGGTGAGCTTATTTCTGAGGGGCGAAAAAAGGGTTCCTTAGAGGCCGTGTCTGATGGTGAGGCTGCTGTTCTGTCTACTCAGATCTCAATGATTTGTGTGGGAACGCCTAGTCAGCTGAATGGAAGTCTTGATTTAAGTTTTGTTCGTAAGGTATGTGAGGAAATTGGTCGTGCCATTGCCAATAAAGATTCATATCATGTAGTTGTGATTCGGAGCACAATGCTACCGGGCTCTATGAAGACTGTAGTTATTCCAACTCTAGAAGAGTTTTCTAGAAAAAAAGTGGGTGTAGACTTTGGTGTCTGTATAAATCCAGAGTTTCTACGTGAAAGTACTGCTGTTCGAGACTATTTTAATCCCCCTAAAACTGTAATAGGTGAGGTGGATGAGAGATGCGGTAATATTATCGCTGACTTGTATAAGGAGTTTGATGCTCCTTTAATCCGTACTGATATATATTCAGCAGAAATGGTCAAGTATGCTGACAACGTTTGGCATGCATTGAAAGTTTCATTTGCTAATGAAATCGGAAATGTCTGTAAAGAGTTAGATATCGATAGCCATACTGTTATGGATATATTTTGCCAAGATAGAAAGTTAAACTTGTCTCCCTATTACCTTAAGCCTGGATTTGCATTTGGAGGTTCATGTTTACCCAAGGATGTACGAGCGCTTAACTATAAGGCAAAGTCTATAGATTTAGAACTTCCAATTATTGGGTCTATCCTGAGGTCTAATGAACTTCAGGTTCAAAGAGCATTGGATTTAGTTATAGAGCAAAAAAACAAAAATGTATCGGTGTTGGGGTTTAGTTTTAAGGCGGGTACAGATGATCTTCGCGAGAGTCCAATTGTTGAGTTGATTGAAAGGTTGTTAGGTAAGGGGTATAACTTAAAGCTTTATGATCGCAATGTGAGGTTGGCTAGTCTTACCGGTGCCAATAAAGATTATATTCTTAATGTGATACCCCATATCTCTAATTTGATGTCGACCACAATGGAGGAGGCAATAAGTCATGGTGACACTATCATTATTGGAAATAGTGATTCCGAGTTTAAAACTATTTTTGATGATATGAGCCAGGAAAAATCAGTTGTAGATTTGGTTCGTATTCACAATGATGATGTTAGTAAGGGTAAATATCATGGCTTATGCTGGTAAAAAAAAGCGTGTGCTTATCATTGTTGAGAACTTACCTAGCCCCTTTGATCGTCGTGTGTGGCAGGAAGCAACTACGTTGCGAGATGATGGCTATATCGTTTCAATAATATGCCCTGTCGGAAAAGGGTATGATAAGAGATTCGAGATAATTGACGACATTCATATTTATCGTCACCCTTTACCTCTTGAAGCTGACGGTCCTCTTGGTTATTTGTTGGAGTATTCTTGTGCGTTGTTTTGGGAGTTTTTCTTGTCATTCAAGATCCTCTTTACGCGAGGGTTTGATATTATTCATGCATGTAATCCTCCGGATTTGATCTTTATAGTTGGGGCTTTTTTTAAGGGCTTTTTTGGTAAAAAATTCTTATTTGATCATCATGATGTAAATCCTGAATTGTACGAAGCGAAGTTTGGGCGTCGTGATATATTTTATAAATTGATGTTGTTGTTTGAAAAATTGACTTTCAAATTGGCCGACGTTTCCATCGCTACAAATGAGTCATACCGGAAGATTGCTCTAGGTAGGGGTAATATGTCTTCGGATGATGTATTTGTGGTACGAAGTGGACCGAAACTCGATAGGTTGATAATTGATGAACCAGTTTCCTCTTGGAAAAGTGGCAGAAAACACCTTGTGGGATATGTAGGTGTCATGGGTAAGCAGGAGGGTATAGATTATTTATTGCGTTCAGTCAGCTATGTAGTGAACACAATGAAGAGAAATGATATTCATTTTTGCTTGGTCGGTGGTGGAACAGAGCTTGAAGGCATGAAAAAATATGCAAAAGAGCTCGGCGTTCAGGAGTATGTGACCTTTACGGGTAGAGTGTCAGATGAGGTGTTGCTAGAAGTCTTAAATACTTCAGATGTTTGCGTGAACCCTGATGTTGCTAATGCTATGAATGATTTATCCACGATGAACAAGATTATGGAATATATGGCTTTGAAAAAGCCTATAGTTCAGTTTGATCTTGTCGAAGGTCGATTTTCAGCCGAAGAGTCATCGTTTTATGCTTTAAGAAACGATGAGGTCGATTTTGCAAAAAAAATTCTAGATCTTATTGATAACCACGAGTTACGAGTAAGTATGGGGGAGTATGGATATACGCGAGTGACAGAGAAGTTGGAATGGAAATATGAAGCCCCGAAATTATTAGAAGCATATCGTAAGTTGTATCAATAATTCGATATTATTTTAATCTTAATTTGAAATCGAGTAAGTATGAGTATTCGTACCTTTAGTGACCGGCATCCGGTGGCGTTCTGTATAGCTGTTATTGATTCTGTGATAATTATCTCTGCTGCTGAGTTGGCACACTTGTGGCGGTTTGGAGACTTGATAGGCAAAGGTGATTATCTTTGGGTCTCGTGCAGTCTGGCCCTTTTGGTGGTACTTAGCTCAGTTTTCTCGGGGCTCTATGAGTCTTGGCGTGGCCGATCCGGTGGGCTGATGTTGAAGTCCATGTGTTGGGCATGGTCAATCCCGTTCATCATGTTATTAATTGTATTGGTGTTTACCAAGCAGGCTCAGGAGTTTTCTCGGTTCTGGATTGGTACTTGGTTATTACTGTCTTTGGTGGGAGGGGGGGGATTTCGTATTGCGCTTTATTATTTTTTTGCTGTTGCTCGAGCTAATACACGTAATACGAAGTCTGTGCTGGTTATCGGTGATAGAGGGCAGTATCAAAAGGCCAAGGAATATTTTCAAACAAAACCTACATTTGGTTATCGGTTAAGCGGCTATCTAACTCTTGAGTCAGATATTAAACTATCAGCGTTAGACAAAAACGCTTTGCTTGACCAGCTTGATTCGGTTAAACCGCATGAAATTTGGCTGTGCCTGCCGTTAAAGCAAGCGGCATTGATTGATCCTATTTTATATACATTACGCCACTCTACAGCCGAAATTAGATTTGTACCGCAGATGCAGGATATGGCTCTACTCAATCATCAGTCTCGTTATATCGGTGATTATTTAACTCTGGATTTAAGTTGTTCGCCGTTAAGTGGGGCGGCCCATTGGATCAAGCGACTAGAAGATCTTCTTATTGGTAGTTTTATCTTTATACTAATTCTTCCTCTTTGCCTCTTAATTGCGCTGGCAGTTAAGTGGTCTTCACCTGGGCCAGTACTTTTCAAACAGTTTCGGGACGGGGTTCATGGTAGGAAAATTAATGTGTATAAATTTCGTACCATGTTGGTGCATCAAGAGAGCGGGGGGGCAGTCACTCAGGCCAGTAAAGGAGATAGGCGGGTTACTAAGGTTGGGGCATTCTTACGCCGTACTAGTTTGGATGAATTGCCGCAATTTTATAACGTGATACAAGGGCGTATGTCTATTGTTGGGCCTAGACCACACGCAGTTGCTCATAATGACTACTACAAAGACTTGGTCGACTCTTATATGTGGCGCCATAAGGTCAAGCCAGGCATTACAGGTTGGGCGCAAGTTAATGGCTTTAGGGGGGAGACAGACACCCTACAAAAAATGCAGGGGAGGGTAAAACGTGATTTATGGTATATTGATAATTGGTCGTTTTGGCTTGACTTAAAGATTATTGCTTTAACCATCTATAAGGGTTTTATCAATGACAATGCATACTAATTGTATTGTTAGTTAATGTTAAGGCTTTGTAGCTATTGAGGCTTTTCTAGTTTATCTGACGGGAAGATTGAAAGTCTCAGTTCGGCTACTATGTCCCTGACTCTAAAATTAACAGCAAAATGCGAGTTAAGGTTCTGCAGTTATAGTGATAATCTTTGTCAAGCTAAATGAGTAAGGGGGAGTATAATCATTTTCACTTCTATTATACGGTAATTATATTTCACCATATTCCATTTAAGATCACTAGGTTTGATGTTATTTCGGGGCGGGGTTAGGCATTTGCGTAGTTTGCACCCATTTGGTCATGGTGAGATAATCCGCGTCCTTAAATAAAAGAAGGTTTATGGGGAAGCATGTTTGTACAATCAATTGATGCAACAAGAATAGGGGTCGTTGGGCTTGGTTATGTGGGGCTACCACTAGCTGTAGAGTTTGGGAACCAGTTTGATACCTTGGGATTTGATATTAACTCTGAGCGTGTCCAGGCGTTATCTGGTGGGCTTGATGAGACTCTTGAGGTGACCGGGGAGGAGTTAGCTGAATCTCATAAATTGTCTTTCTCGTGTAATCCTCAAGCTCTCGCTGACTGTAATGTTTTTATTGTTACTGTACCTACCCCCATTGACGCATCCAGGAGGCCTGACTTAAGGCCATTGCAGTCCGCCAGTAAAATGCTTGGAGCCATAATAAAGCCAAGGGATATAGTCATTTACGAATCTACGGTCTATCCCGGTGCAACTGAGGAAGTTTGTATTCCGATACTAGAGGCTGAATCTGGATTGGCTTTCAATACTGATTTTTTTGTTGGCTATAGTCCTGAGCGTATTAATCCTGGTGATAAAGCGCACCGCGTTACCAATATCTTAAAGGTTACTTCTGGATCTACACCAGCTGTTGCAGAATATATTGATTGGCTATATAGGCAAGTAATTACCGCGGGTACTCACAAAGCCTCCAGTATCAAAGTGGCTGAAGCTGCCAAGGTGATTGAAAACACTCAACGTGATTTAAATATTGCTTTGATTAATGAGTTGGCAATCATATTTGATCGTTTGGATATAGATACTGAAGAAGTCCTCAAGGCCGCAGGTACCAAATGGAATTTTTTGCCCTTTCGCCCAGGATTGGTTGGCGGGCATTGTATTGGTGTTGATCCCTATTATCTGACTCATAAAGCTCAGGAGATCGGATATCACCCAGAAGTCATTCTTGCTGGTCGTCGTATTAATGACGGCATGGGAGCTTATGTGGCAGGTCAGGTGGTTAAGCAAATGCTGAAGAAGCGAATCCATATAGATGGGGCCAATATTTTGGTGATGGGCGTCACTTTTAAAGAAGACTGTCCGGATATTCGTAATACCAAGGTAGTTGATGTTATCTCGGAGTTTAAAGATTACGGTGCCAGTGTTGATGTTTTTGACCCTTGGGTGAACATAGATGATGCTCTGAATGAGTATGGTGTTGAATTTGTTCAGAAGCCCTGCGTTGGTGAATATGATGCTGTTGTTTTGGCTGTAGGGCATTCTCAGTTTAAACAGATGAATATCGCTGAGATACGGGCGTTGGGTAAGTCTAATCATGTGCTTTATGATATTAAGTATGTGTTTGGTGCCGATGAGGTTGATGCTAGGTTGTAGTTGCTGTCGGTGCTCAGGGGCTACATTTGGATTCTTGCCTTCGCAGGAATGACGAAGAGGGTGTTGATGTGACAACCTTAAAATTTAGAATATATTACTTGAGTCGTATATGAGCGATAATCAGAAGGTTTCTCGATTTACGGTAGTCGCCGGTGATTTAAAACAAAACCCAAAGACTTGGTTGATTACTGGTGCAGCTGGTTTTATTGGCTCAAACTTGTTGGAAACGCTTTTACGGTTGGATCAAATCGTCGTTGGCCTGGATGACTTGTCTACAGGTCATAAAAAGAATTTGGATGAAGTTCAGTCATTAGTAACGCCTGAGCAGTGGGGGCGATTTAAGTTTGTAGAAGGTGACATTCGAAATCTTGAGGCGTGCCGTAAAGTCGTTGAGGGCGTTGATTTTGTTTTACATCAGGCGGCTTTAGGCTCTGTTCCCCGCTCGATAAATGACCCACTGACTTCTAATGAAGTTAATGTTTCTGGTTTTCTGAACATGTTGCTTGCATCGAAAGATGCAGAAGTGAAGAGCTTTGTCTATGCCGCGTCGAGCTCAACTTATGGTGATCATCCCGGGTTGCCTAAGCTGGAGGACCGTATTGGTAATCCTCTTTCACCGTACGCTGTTACAAAGTATGTTAATGAACTCTATGCCAGTGTATTTGCTAAGAGCTATGGTTTTAAGTCCATTGGTCTTCGTTATTTTAATGTGTTTGGCCAGCGACAAGATCCAAATGGTGCCTACGCCGCTGTAATCCCTAAATGGGTTGCGGCTATGATCGACGGTGAAGATATTTATATAAACGGCACGGGCGAAACCAGTCGCGATTTTTGTTTTATCGATAACACTGTTCAGGCGAACATTCTTGCCGCAGTTGCACGTGTTGAGGCAACAGATCATGTCTACAATGTCGCCGTTAATGCAAGAACTAGCCTGAATCAATTATTTGGTTATTTAAAGGCAGGGTTGCAAACATACGGAGTTAATTATTCTAAGAACCCAATCTATCGTGACTTCCGTGCCGGTGATGTAATGCACTCTCAGGCTGATGTCTCCAAAGCAGAGTTAGGCCTAGGTTACGCCGCCAAATATGATGTTAACGCAGGCTTGAGTAGGGCTTTGGGTTGGTATCTCGCTAATGCCAACTAGTTAGAAGTGTCTCATTACTTGATTTCGTCTAAGCGGTTTAGCCTCATTACTTTGAGTTTACTTTTTTCCGTCGTTAGTCTGATCTTTATTGGCAATCGCCTGGTCGATCCCCTATGGTACTTTGGGGGCAATCTTATCGATGGAAAAAATCCACGCTACAACGAGCGGGTGCAGAAAGTAAATCTCTACCTGCAGAACCCAGCAGCTTATGATTGCTTTATTTTTGGCAGCTCTCGTACAACGCTTTTAAATCAAAATACAGTTGAGGGCTACAACTGTTTTAATTTTGCGTTTTCCTCCGGCACGATTGAAGAGTTTAGAGCGTATGCAGATTGGCTAGTGGCTCGAGGGGCAAGCCCGAAGTTGGTCATTGTTGGTGTGGATGATTTTAGCTTGCTGCACGCAAAATCAACACTGAATGTCCCAGACTTTATACTGACTAACAAGAGTCCTATAGGTGTTGTTGATAGCTATCTGTCACTTCCCATGCTTAGAATATCTATGGGTGTGCTAACCAACGGCATAAGAAAGCCCCGATATTACAGTAACGGTTTTGTGGGCGCTGTTAAAGATGGGATCCCGTCTTACGAGCCTGTATTGCCTTCATCGTTGCCAGAATATACAGGCGGCGCTGAAGAGTATTCAGGCTGCACTGGGAAGGGAAGGTATGAAGGCTTGATCGATAAGTTTGAAGACGCACGCGTGATAGGTTATGTTCCACCTGTTTCGTTCTGGTATCTAGCCGAGAAGTCGTCGGCGAATTATAGCCGCTACTTAGATTCAGTTTTTCAGGTGTCGCATTGCTTTACCGATTTCTTTGATTTTTCAGTTCCATCCCCAATGACAGCTGATAGGGTGAACACTTACGACGGCAGCCATTTTTCTACTCAGGTGAATGACAAGATAGCTGGTTGTTTTAGTGGTGGTCACTGCGGCTTCTATCATCTGCGTCCCCATTTGATGTTGGTTGATGATTATGTTCAGCAACACCAGTTATCGATGCAGTCAATCTACAAGCGCCTTCAGTAACGTACGTTCTAGCCTTTTGGTTAGTGAGTATTCCTTGATGATTATTCTATTGAGAGAGAATTAGTGTATCGCTGAGCTGTATAGCTCGTAGGTATTAACTTTCTCTATTAATGTACTTTCGTATTCGATGATGTTTTCAATCGTTAGCTTATGATTCCCTTTTGCTATCTGTTCGGTGATGTGGCGGTTGATGTCAGCTCGGTAGTGTTTATAGTCTTTGTAGTTGTTCAGGTCGGCTGTAATACTGTCCACAAGGTCAAATGCAAA
>Ga0105356_10000487_pt1 | contig 37435 bp, 48 predicted proteins | sample GOMGulsemesocosm_3_FD_83502 | JGI IMG/M metagenome (GOLD analysis project Ga0105356, IMG submission 83502) | Methane-oxidizing microbial communities from mesocosms in the Gulf of Mexico - GOM9D Gulf of Mexico | ecosystem: Environmental > Aquatic > Marine > Cold seeps | place: Gulf of Mexico...
AGTCTAAAATCTATGATGTAAAAGAGTTCGATTTCCCGACACCTTAAACTATTTATCTAATAACTATAATTAAAAGGAGTTTTACATGTTAAAAGAAGAACAAATCCGCCCATTTCTATTAGGTGCATTATTTACAGCTGGTGTTATTGTTGTAACTAATTACGTTGGCGAGCAAAATGGTTATATGTCTTGTGTTAGTGATGTGGTTCAGTCATATCATGCAGAAGAAATGAATGAGTATATCGGCGAGTTAAAGAAAACAGAAGAATAGTAGATTCTTAGGATTGTTCATTATGAAACATCGAAAAATCCTAAAGAAAAAGATTAATAGGCGAAGGATGGCTTATTGGAATGCAAACTCTAATAAACCTAAAGATCCCAATGTTTTTCGGCTCTCTTTAGAATCGTATCAACACATAGATGAATGTTCCTATGACTATAATCATAAAAAGACCCATTAACCTGGGTTTTTTTTCGTATATTGGAAAGCATTAATTTCTTTAATTCAGTTTTTGGCGGTTTTGGGTTTGACCAAAATATTTCTAGCCCGTCTTGATGGGTTATATCTTTAATATTAAAAAAGCAATTTCCCATAGTAATTGTCGGTTTTCCGTGAATAATTGCCGACAACCCAACAGATGAATTAATATTTATGCAACCGATACAATTCCTCAATAAATTAGGGATATTGAAATCTGTAATGATGTGTACTCGATTCTTAATACCTAAATCGTTAGATAGGGCGCTAACAAACTTCTTGTAGCTTTTAAATCCTCTGTCCATAGGATGGTGTTTAAGAACTATGTGGTTTTCTTTTGGGGCTTCTTCTGCAAAGGATTTTAATACTTCTTCTATGAAATCTTCAATTTTCATGTATTTAGAGTGGTACTTTATTTGGCTATCGTTATGTACTTGTAATGGTACAAAATAGAAAGGGGCATTATCAGTGAGTTTTTTTATATCATCTTGCTCTTTAAAAGAGCTCATTAACTTTCTTCTGCCGCTCTTGATCCAATGATATGCTTCTCTGAAGATAGAATACGTTCTATGATGATGATAAAGTGGAAACATGGGACTAAATATGAATTTAGCAACATAGTATGCTATTACATGGGGCGTTTTACTCATAAATAAGTCCCTGCTGATGTAGTCGTCACCAAACTGAGATAAGTTTAATGCATGCTCGTCTTCTTCAAAAAAGTCGGTTTTGGAGCGAGCGTTAAGTCCTTCAGCATCAATAGTTATATAATGAGGCCTTAGATACCCTTCCTCTAAAGCTATAAATGGAATATTTTTCTTTTTAGAAATCAGAGCTGCTATACGATGGTAATACCTACAGTCGCCAAAAGCGACTACCATGCCTATTTCGTTTATTTTTAAATATTTTTTAAGGTACTCTCTGAATCTTAAGGGATTCTTTATATATTTGTCTCCATAAAAACCTGAGTTAGCCCAATCTCCTCCATTAAAAGAAATTTTAAAAACCTCATGGCCTTGCTTTTCAAATTCATAGCGAGCGTGTTTAAAAAACCATCCAAAGGGGGCTTGTAGGAGGAGTATTTTCATTTTACATCATTCCTCTTAGTTTATATCCAAGTCTCGTGATGAAATTCGAAGATATGCTTTTGGGAACAGGTGTATTACAAATTTCATCTAGGGTTTCTTCTATTCGACAGAACATTTCTTTTTTATAATTGAAATATGTAGGGTATAAAACTAAAACACTTGCGATTAACATGGTTAGGTTTATTTTTCGTTTTCTGCTGGGGATGGAAACTTCAGATTCAGTTAACCCATAGCCAAAATAATAAGGGTAGCCTAGGCAATAAACTGGTATTCCCCTTATGAGTGCTTCAAAACCTGTGTTGGAGGTAATAGTTATGACAGCGGATGAGTGTTCAATCCAATCAATGATATTGCCTTCGCTTGTCGTGATGTCAGCCAATTCTTTTGCGCTTATATCATCTTGAGGGACGACATTGTTAAATGTTATATCAGGATGTGGTCTGTATACGATCTTGTGTTCTGGGTATCTTTCCTTGGCTACCATCACTGCGTCATAGTTCTTGAAGCCACTGCCTGATGCAATAATACTTTTGTCACTTTCAATTTGCCCTGGGACAAGTACGTATGGTGTGGACGGGATATGAACTGATTGTTTATTGTCAGAGATATTGTATTTTGTTAGACGTTTTTCGATAAGAGACTTATGTATTTTGTTTGCTCTTAATAGCACTCTATTTGAAAAATCATAATGATTCAATATTTTTTGTAGGTCTGAATCAGAATTGTGATCATAATATATGCCGCCACTATCTATAGCTAATGATAAGGGTGGTGTTAAGGAAGAGCCAAGACCCCTGCTCCTTACAAATCCGTCTTCGACATTATAAAAGGTAGATGGCTTACTTGAAAAGCCCCACTCTGCATTATAAAAATTCGAATTGAATACTGGTGGAAGAATAGAAAACTTGTCTAAATATAGAGATAAGAATTTTCTTTTCCACAAACTGGGCTTTTGAATAACTATTTGCGTATGAGGGTTATTTTTTTGGTTGCACTCGATTAACTCTAATACATCTTCTAGTTGGCATCGCTCACCAGAGATTGGGTTTATATATTTACAATATTGAATATAGGCTGAGTAAAATAGCTCTTCTTTAGTTTTACACTCTCTAAACAATGCTTTTTTGTCATTGGTGAGTCCGTAGCCTGAGTAGAATGGTGTACCATATACGTGAACTTCTTTATCTAACAAAACTGCTTCAAATCCGAGTAATGAGGATATTGTGAAAACTTCATCAACTTGCTTTAATAGTTGAATGGGGTTTATCTTGTTTTGAATGAAGTACACTTGTTTTCTTGAGTCTATCTCTTTGATGAATTCGTCATCTACAAGTGAACTGAATGGTGTTTTTTTTCTATTGTCTGGATGTTTATTTATTAATATCTTGGCTTCAGGATCATGTTCTAATGCATCCATGATCATTGTTTTAAAAACATCTATATCGCATTTAGAGTGTTTTACCGATTCATCATCTGATATTTGGTCAACAATAAGTATGTGTTTTCTTTTTGTGTGCTGTATTGTATTGAAATCTGTAACAGGTGTGTCATTGTATTTAGATATATGATGCTTATTTTTGTAGCGAATTGCTGCATCAGCCCTACTAAGCATCGTCTCTGTCTTTGATTGCATACATAACTCATGTAGAGAGCTTTTTGAGGAATAATGCATTCCCAAGTAATCTATACATATTGATGTTTTCAGCGTAGAATTTGGCACACTGGTGACAAAGCCATCTTCCAATCTAACTAAGTTTAGGTTTTTATTTTTAGCTAATTTCTCTGCTTTAATGGATGTGCTTTTATATCCCCAACAAACTACTGAATGAGCATCGTGGGAGTGTCTTTTTAAAAACTTTAATGGTGAACCTAAAAGCTTCTCAATACCATCAATATGGTAAATTCCTTTGGATACACAGTGAAAATGATTAACCTTCATTGATAGAATTCCAATAAATTTCAGCGTTCTTAAGATCTGCTCTAGTGTCAATTCCATGCATTGGCGCTTTTTCTACTTTCTTGCAAACTACTGAAATGTCATTTTCTAAAAGTTTTAATTGCTCTAATTTTTCGACATGTTCTAGTTGACTTTTTAATGTACTGATAGATTTTAACCCACCAACGGTATACGAATAAATGCCGATGTGTTTAAAGCAGTTTCCTGTGAATGGTTGGTCGATATTCTCGACATCATAGTGGAATGTATCTCTATCCCATGGAATTGCTGCTCTTGAAAAATATAATGCTCTATCGCTATTTGATTTAACAACTTTTACAACGTTAGGATCAAAGATGTCTTTATAGTTTTTGATGTCTGCACATAAGGTTCCGATCCCTTGCGGGTGCGACTTTAAGGATTCATTCAGCGCATCAAATGCAAGGGAAATAAATTCTGATGGTATGAACGGTTCGTCCCCCTGAACATTCACAATTTGATCGTTATCATCCCATCCTTCAATTTCACAGACTTCATTAATTCTTGCGGTTCCTGAATCATGTTTTAAGGAAGTCATTACTGCCTTAACGCCATACATTTCACATGCGCCTATGATTTTTTCATCATCGGTTGCAACACGTACATTTTTTAAATCAAAAACCTCTTTTACACGGTCTAATACGTGAAATAGTACGTAACGTCCGCCTATCTGTAAAAGTGGCTTTCCTAGTAGTCTTGTTGAGCCGTAGCGTGCTGGAATTACAATGTATTGCATATAATGTTCCCGATAAAATACTTATCGGGAATTTTACGTTAAAAACATTTCCATTCACAGTGAATTTTATTGAATAATTGAGGATTTTTTATTCAGGTACACTTCTAATGGAGATTTGTTAAACTCATTGATTAAGATGTGTTCAATTGCTTCTCTAATAGCGCCTTCCCCACCTTTTGATTTTAAAATATTATCTGCGGCTTGTTTGATTTCATAGCATGCATTTTCGGGAGCATAAGACAGTTGACTCTCCTCAATTACCTCGTAGTCAATTAAATCATCACCTACATATGCTATCTCGCTTATTTTAATTCCGTGAGGCTTCAACATTTCTTTTAAATCTACAATTTTATTACTTGAGCCTAATATATAATCCGTAAATTTTAAATGCTCTAGCCTTATTTTAAAAGCGTCATTAGACCTGCCCGATATAGCAAAAAAAGGAATATCTAGATTTGACAACATGGAAAGGCCTACGCCATCAAGAACATTGAAACTAACTATTTCTTCCATCGAGGTTGCAGTTGTAATACTATTTTTTGACAAGATATTAATAAGTCCGTTAGTAAGGCACCCATCAATATCTGTGACAAAAGCTTTTATTTTATTCGGTCTAATGAATTTTACGTTAGTTGCTGTGTTCATGAAATGTTAACCAGATCCATAGATTTTACCACGTCGTCGATTTGTTTTGCGTTATTTAAAAACTGTTCAAGTTTATCAAATGGAATGGCTGAAGGGCCATCACATTTAGCTTCGTCGGGATTCTCGTGTCCTTCAATAAACAGACCTGCTAACCCTATTGCCATAGTTGCCCTTGTTAAGTCTGGAACAAGGCCTCTTCTGCCTCCTGATGCTTCACTACCAGGTAATCTCATTTGACTGGCATGAACACTATCTATGATTATTGGCATACCATTAGTCATATTCTTCATAACCCCAAACCCCATAGGATCTACTACTAAGTTATCGTAGCCCATACATGCTCCTCGTTCACATAGAATTAGGTTTTCATTACCGCATTCAATGAATTTATCTACTATGTTTGATACTTGATATGGAGACATGAATTGTGGCTTTTTGATATTTATTGTAGCGCCTGTATCAGCCATGCTTTTGACTAAGTCTGTTTGTCGAGCCAGGAATGCTGGTAATTGAATAACGTCTACTACATCAGCTACGGGCTGACATTGATAAATCTCATGAACATCTGTAATTATGGGAACGTTGAAGTTTTCTTTTACCTTTTTAAAAATTTCTAGTCCCTTTTCCATTCCGACGCCACGATATGAATAAATACTAGAACGATTAGCTTTATCAAAGGATGCTTTGAATACGAAAGGAATGTTTAATTTTTCTGTAATTTTTACATAGACTTCAACTGCTCTTAGTGTGCTATCTAGTTCTTCTAGTACATTTATTCCGCCAAAGAGTACAAATGGAAGATTATTGGCACATGCTATTCTATCGTTGATAATTACTTTTTTGCTGTTATTACTCATTTTATTTTCTCTTGCATTGTTATTGTGCTTAATGGGAATTAGCCTGCCATAAACCTATAAAGTTAAACTAGGGTTATATTGTTAGACTCATTTTTTTTTAATATTTAAATTGGTTATTTATGAAACATATTTCAATGGATCAGGCTGTTACTGATTTTCACAGCGTTTATAGAGAAGATAAGATTGGTGGTGTTGCTCTGGTTAAGGAGTATGTGAAACACTATGACCTCCAAACTATCCAACTCATTATTGTTAATCAACGGCAACTTGCTCTTAATATGAAGAAAGAGTCTAATATATTTAGTCCTATGAAAATCGCTTTCTTTTTGTTAGTTATAATGGGTGCTTTCGCTAATTATTTCATGATGCAAAATGCTATATTTATATATACAATCCTTTTCATAGCTATTTTTATACCAATTTGGGATTCGCACTCAATGGCAACTCGTCATGTGGCACATAGGCAATTTGCTGATGTGCTTGAGGCTGAAGTACCATTTTTCAGAGAATACTCCAAAGCTGTTAAAAGTCAAAAAGTATCTAAGTTGTTGGATGAAAATGACACAGACACTTTTGAATAACTTCATTTTTATTTAAAGCTAAAGTTTAATTCGTGTTCTTCTCTTGAATACTATTAGTATTGCAGATATCAAAACACAAAAAAATATAAGTAAAGTTATTAATTTTAATTTAGTTGACCTATCCGGTGCTAGTGCCTTGGATGCTTTCTTTATTATGAGGAGTTCCATTATCTCACTATAGTCATTTAGTTCAATTTTCTTCTTCTTTGCATTTAGAATTTTTAAATTGGTTAATTCAGTCTTGTACTCTGTCATAACCTTCTCATGCTTAGCCATAACGCCCTTGACTCTTGTGTTAGTTAACATGTTTGAGCCTACTTTTTTTGCCGTGTTTTTAAGGGCGTGTAATTCTTGCCTAGCTATAACGATTTCGTGTGCCGCTGGGTTTAAGTGGGTCAACAGCACTTTAATTTGATTAGCTTTAAATTTTATTTGCTTCTGTAGTTCAACTAATGAAAACACGCTACCTTTAATGGCTTCTTCCGGATTTAAGAAGTCATGAGCTGCTTCGAAGCCTATGAGTTTATCTTTGGCTAGTTGTGCGTCTCTTTCTTTTATTAATATTTCATTTAAAATATTTCGGAGTTCTTCATTATGTTTTGCGGTATTATTTTTTGATATGATCAAATTTAGGGCTTTGATAATTTTATCATGTGCATTGAATGAAGCATCTGGTGAATAAGCGTTAACATCTAATTTAATTGTTTCTTTGTTTTCATTGTAAGTCACTGTTACATGTTTTTTAAATAACTCATGAAATTCTACAGAATTAGACGTAAATCCATTCCTGAAATAATTTACACTTCTAAAGTGCTCCTCTAGAGGTGTGCTATCCGCAACCATTTTTGAGAAATTTCTAGAGTTAGTAATATTCAAAATCAGGTTATCAACCTTATTCGTATTTGAAAGACGTTTGTTATCCTTAGCGTGGATTTCACCGGACGAAATAAGTTTAAATGTTGAGGATGTGGAATATTCGTCTTTTTGTAATATTATGACAAACAGCCCTAAAGAAAACATGCCCAAAATAATGTAGTTTCTAATTATAAATAACTTCATAAGACTCGCACCTTAAGCGATTCGTTGTTGGTATATGCCAACAACATCTTCGCCATCAGTGACGACTAGGTGATGGATGTTGTTGGCTATAAGTAACTCATCTGCGATAGACACACTTTCATCCTGATCAACTGAAATGCATCCCTTTTTAATTACCTTTTCAAGTTTAACGTCAAGGCCATGGTCATTTTCTATCGCTCGCCTAATGTCTCCATCAGTAACGCAACCAATTAGTTTTTCAGCGTCTTTTATAATAATGATACCTTGTATCCGACATCTAGTGGCGAGGCATACCGCATGCTTAAGGTTATCATTTGAGGATGCTATAGGAAGATTGTTAGATATCATTTCGTCCTTGACCTTACTTAATAACTTTCTCCCTAAGCTGCCTCCTGGGTGTAATCTAGCAAACTGCAATGGAGTGAATTTTCGTAATTTGATCAATGTACAAACTAAAGCATCTCCTATAGCGAGAGTGGCCGTAGTTGATGCTGTTGGAGCTAAGTTATTTGGGCATGACTCTCTATCAACGTTGATAAGTAAGGTGGCATCTGCGTTTTTAGAAAGTGTTGATGATCTATTGCATGTTATTGCTATAATAGGGTTCCCAAATTGCTTTATTGCGTATTGTATTTTTAATACTTCATCCGTCTCGCCTGAATTGGATATTAGAATTACAGCGTCCTTTTTACCTATCATGCCAAGATCGCCATGGTAGGCCTCGCCAGGATGAAGAAAGAACGATTCAACGCCATTTGATGCTAAAGATGCAGCCGTTTTAGAGCCAACAATCCCTGACTTACCCATACCTGAAATGATTACTTTTCCTTCACACTCCAGAATTATTTTAATAGCACTCTGATAGTCTGATTCTGATACTGATTTTGCTAGATCTTTGAGAACATCTGCTTGATGATTTAATGTCTCGGCAACTGTTTCCAAGATAGTATCTTTTGAATTCATCGTAATCGCCCTTGTAATGGATTATAAAACAATATTGCTATATATTTTCCAGTAAATTAGTTTTTAAAGCAATCGTTTAATTTATTTTGTGAATTAATTTGAATGGCGAAGCGGCACGAAGTAATCGGGAGAAAAATATGGAGAGGATAGTTAAGGTGTGCAAAGCTAGCACACCTATGTAGTTAACGTTTTTTTATTATCTTTTTTTATTTATAGTTTCTTGTAATCTTCTGATAGTCATTCTTAAAAACTTATCAAGGAACCTGACTGGATCTCTGGGGAAATGCGTACTGATAATAAATACGGAGCCTGTCTTTTCATTATTGTGAAAAGATTCGATATATTCATCGCTCGTCATAATTTCATCAACAAGATTCAATTCTAGGGCATCCGTAGCAAGCCAGTGCTTGCCAGTGAATGTTTCTTCCTTAAATTCAGTTGTATTCCTATGCTTCTTGACATGTTCGATGAAGCTTTGGTGTGTTTCCTCAAGTTCTTTCTTGTACTCATCTTCCTGATCTGGGCTAATTTCTCTATATTGGGAAATTGTTCTCTTGCTTATTCCAGCTGTATACTCTTTAAATTCCACGCCAACTTTATCAAGTAGTTCTTTAAAGTTGGGAAATGATGCGACAACCCCTATTGAGCCGATATAGGCAAATGGTGCTGCAATTATAGTATTAGCTACACAAGCGGCCATATAGCCGCCTGATGCGGCTATCTCATCGACTGAACATGTTACTTTAATGTTTTGAGATTTAATTCGTTCAATTTGTGATGCTACTAGTCCGTACCCATTTACAACGCCACCTCCAGAATCCATTCTCACTAGTATTTCGTCCTTATCTGAATTAACAATAGCAAGTAATGCAGTCACCTCCTCCCTAAAAGAGTCGACCTCCGCTGCATCTACGCTACCAATGAAATCCATAACAAAGAGATGGCCTCCATCTTTTTTAACTTTATATTTAAAAATACTATTTTCAGTAATTTCGCCGAGAGTTTGTAAAAATTCAAACTGGTCTTCTTTGAATGTTCTGCTCAAGTCTTCAAGCTCAACCCTAACTTTATCTTTTGGTTTTCTAGAGGAGCTAAACACTGTGACTAACCCAAATATAATTGCAGCAGCCATAATTAGCCATGTGACTAAGGAGAGAAAGTGGTTTAAAATTATTTCTGACATTAAAAAGCCTTGTAGTTGTTTTTACCATTATTTTTAACAAAATATAGATAATTATCGGCCTCTTTAACACTTTCGGTTATGCTAGTCTTGTTTAACTTGGCAATGCCAATGGAGCATGTTGTTGAAATCCCCTTAGAATTAAAACTTATTGAAGAGCTCCTGGTTTTTTTTAAAATTCTCTCTGCGACAATCTCAGCTTTAATGCTTGATCCTGAGATCAATATCGAGAACTCTTCACCTCCAATTCTAAATACATTGTCATTCCCACGCGTTGATTGCATTAATATAGAAGCAAAGTGTTTTAAATACTCATCACCTCCTTGATGACCGTGGAGATCATTTATTTTCTTAAAATCATCGATATCTATTAACATAAGTGTTATTTCGGAGTTCGGAGAGTTTGATAATACCTCTTCAAATGAGCGGCGATTTTTTAGTTCTGTTAGAGAGTCCGAAGAAGACAGTGTTTTGAATTTATCTCTTTCTAGCTGAAGTTTTTTATAATTCAGGTCTGCCGATTTTAGCCATTGGTTTATCACGTAAAACATTAAGAGAAGAGCCGATAAATATGCCGTTTCACTTATAATTGAAATATTTCCTCTATTATGTAATGAGTAATATTCCGCCATTAGTACAAGTAATATGCTGCTTAAAATACACCCCTTAATTCTAGGATATTTTAATTGGGTATTTAATACTAATAGTCCTATGGTCGGGATTATATTTTTGCAACATAGCATGAGCTTCTCAAACGCATCTAATGAAAGGTCGGAGCAGATAATATTCAAATTATTTATCAACAAAGGGATCGCAAGGAACTTTAGAGTAATCAAAGTTGTTTTATTAAAAATCATTTTGAATTCCTTCCAGTGTAATTTCCATTGATATTGATGTTAAGTTTGTAACTGCATCTTCTAGCATTTGGGAATATAATTCATCTGGTTCACTAATAAACTGTGTAGTATTTGTTATAGATGTTGGAATAAGAAATCCTTTTAAAGTATTGCGATAAAAGGTACGTATTATTTCTTCCAATTTAATTAAATCGCAGTCTTGAATATTCTTATTTTTTGCTTTTTTGAAAAATTGTGTTTCTTGTAAAAACAGCTTTATTTCATCATCAAGCAAATTTGGCGCTTGTTTTAAAATAGTTTTTGTAGCTAGCTGCATACATGACTTAGGGGAAGTTAAAATAGTTAGTTATGTTAACAAGATTTTTTTCTTTTTACTACATTTCTACTTTAGTATTTACTTTAACTGTTTTTGAAATATTAAACTCGTTAAAAGTGCAATTACTGGTTGAAACAAGGCTGAACATTTTCTGATCCGTGGTTGCATTCTCTTGGCAGGTTGAAGCGATACTGCAACCGGATAGGTTGCCTGTTTTAAAAGTCACACTAGATGGTACTGTTGCGCAAGAATAGTTTGCTGAGTTGTGTGGAAATAATTTATGTAAATTATACTCGTTGGCACTGATAGCAGCGTTCATAGCAACAGTTGCATGGTAATTGTTAGTTGTCGATGTTAATGACGTTTTAAAAAGACTCAAGGCAAAAGCACCTAGCACGCCTGAGAGTGTTAAAGTAAATAATGCTACGTATATGATTTGACCTGTTTGTTTAGATTTCATGGTGCTGCCCTATTTGTGAAATGAGGTGTATGCTAACATCCCCAAAGAAAAACACACCGTTAACAGTTGTTACTCCTAGCCCTCTTGATAGCCCTTCACTTGAAAGGAACAATGGGGTTGAAAGCTTATTGGTGTCATATTTGTTGCTTAAGAAATCATAAGTTGAATCGTAACTAGAGTTGGATAATTGCAAGGGTAGTTCTCTCTTGATTCCGATATTATTTTCACTTTGACAAATAGACACGGGCGCTTTAGTGATAAATATCTTTCTATCAGGTGATTCTAAAGGAAAAACACCCTCTTGCTCTAATGTTATGGTGTTTGTTGTCATATCAATTTGGCTTACTGCTTTAATTGTCAATTCTGAGTATATTGAAATAGTGTCAACTGGGTATATTGCGGCGTACAATCCGCAATTGGTGCAATTAACATTATCATCCAGTGACGCTTTGATTATGCTGGATGATACTATAGTGGGTATTTCAGAATAAAAACCTGAAGAAACTACTGGTAGGTACTCTATGCATGAGCTATTTCCGGAATTAGATATTTTAATCGAGTTTGGTAATGCATTGTTTAGTTCTTTTTCTAATTTTTTTACAATAAACACACCTTCTGATAAGGATTTATTCTTTAACTCTATATCACTCACAACTTCTGTCGCGATTGTGATGAATGCAAAAGAAAAGATTGATAGTGCGCTTATGATAGCCATAGAGACTACTAGCTCTATTAAGGTAAATCCTTTATTAATGATTGAATGCATAGCTTGAAAACACCACTTTATCTTTGTTAGGGGTAGTTACGGAAACGGATATTAGTTTTCCTAGTTTTTCTGTTGTTCCTGATTCATTGATGTTTCCATCTAGATCACCGTCGTATGAAACTTTAACTGAAAGGATGTAGTTGTTATAAGCGAAGCTGTCGGATGAATTTAGTCCTGTTATATTTCCTCCACTCAATACAAACCCATTAAAGTCATCTATATCATCAAAATCATTCCGAGTTGTTTCGCCAGAATCAGAACCTAAATCGCTAATGTTAGTGCAAATAGGGCTTCCTATTTCATTGCACCTTTTATTTGTTGTTATTTCTATTGATGCTTCGTCATAGGCTTTTGTTTGAATTTCATTTATGACGGCTTGTGCTAAGAAGCTGGCTTTAGTTAAGTATATGGGCTCAATTGATTTGTAAGCTATTGGGTAAATGGCAACATTTAAAGATATCATCGCGATAGACATGATGATGATCCCAAGAACGGATTCAATGATAGTAAACCCTTTAGCATTCTGCATGGATACCACCTTCTTTAGAGATGCATATTTGGGTATTTTTAACTAATATTTTACAGCCTTTATTGCATGAACCGTGCGGTTGTCCGGAAGATGTGAAGCTTAGTTCAAATAAATTGAGGGTTGTACCTGTACTTGTCAATAGACTTATATCATTGCTATGCTGGATTGAGTATAAACTCGAATTTATAATGGGTTCACCGCATCCTCCTGAGGCTATATTATAGGCATTTGAAGAGTTAACATTGAAACCTCCACATCCATTATTAACGCCAAAGATTGCATTAGATCTAGCGGCGTATAGCCATGACTCTATTATTTTTGATTGATTGACGTCTATAGTCATCAAATCTTTATTGGTTGTTGTGCTCACAGCTAATACACCAATAATAATCATAACAACTACAAGTTCTATGATTGTAAAACCTTTAATTTTAAACATAAAAAAGCACCTTATTTGGTGCTATTTTTAAATATACGACTGCAAGTTCAAAATTAGTATTATGCTAAAGCTATTTCATCACCTCTTGATTCAAGCCAGATCTTTCTATCTCCGGATCTTTTCTTTGATAGTAATAAATCCATAATTTCGTTTGTTTGCTCGATATCATTTAACTGCAACTGAACGAGTCTTCTAGTTGCTGGTGACATTGTAGTAACTCTCAATTGACCAGGGTTCATTTCTCCTAGGCCTTTAAATCGTTGAACGTTGATTTTGGCATTAGGTTTCTTTGTTGATATACGATTAATTGTAGAATCTTTCTCTGATTCATCAAGCGCATAATATACATCCTTTCCCGCATCTATTCTGTATAGAGGGGGCATCGCTACATAAATATGTCCGTTAAGAACTAGAGAATTGAAATGCTTAATAAATAGGGCGCAAAGTAGCGTGGCTATGTGCAGCCCATCTGAATCGGCATCTGCTAAGATGCAGATTTTACCGTATCGGAGTCCGCTTATGTCATCGCTATCTGGATCTACACCCAATGCAACTGAAATATCATGAATTTCGTTAGATGATAAAACAAGATCACTACTTACTTCCCAAGTGTTCAGTATTTTACCTCGAAGTGGCATGATTGCTTGAAACTCTCTTTCTCTAGCTTGTTTAGCTGAGCCGCCAGCTGAATCTCCTTCAACGAGAAACAGTTCGCTTAACGATAGGTCTTGTGATGCGCAATCTGTCAATTTACCAGGTAACGCTGGGCCTTGAGTAATTCTCTTTCTAACTACTTTTTTTGCGGCTTTTGAGCGCTTAGAGGCAGTTGCAATAAAAAATTCAACGAGTTCATTAGACTCTTCAGTATTCTCATTAAGCCACAAACTAAACGCGTCCTTAATGTGGTCTGAAACTAATTTCGCACATGTTCTGGAGCTCAAGCGTTCTTTTGTTTGGCCTGCAAATTGAGGATCTTCTAGTTTAACGCTCAAGATGTAATTAATACTATTAATTACATCTTCCCCTGTTAGCTTTAAACCTTTGGGTAATAAATTTCTGAAATCACAAAATTCTTTTACTGCTTCAAGTAACCCTTGTTTTAAGCCATTAACATGAGTGCCGCCTAGTGATGTTGGAATTAGATTAACAAAGCTGTCTCTTGTGTTTTGTCCATATTCTGGTGTCCATGTCATTGACCATGAGACACATTCTAGACCCGTACTTTTATCTCCTTCAAACAGTTGCTTTGGTATACAATCCATTCCCTCAGTAGATTCTTTAATATACTGATTAAGGCCATCTTCAAAAAACCATTCGGAAGTTTCACCTGTGCTTTCATCAAGGAATGTTATTGTTACTCCTGCACAAAGGATTGACTTAGCTTTGAGTAAGCTTTTAAGTGCCTTTGTATTTATTCTTACATCGTCAAAATACTGTTCATCCGGCCAAAACCTAACTTTTGTTCCTGTATTTTTCTTACCGCAAGTTCCTGTTACTTCAAGTTCATCTGCTAACATCCCGTTTTCAAATGACATAAAGTATGTATGCCCCGTTCTTTTAATGTTTACTTCTACTCTCGTAGATAATGCATTCACTACGGTTACGCCAACTCCGTGTAATCCTCCTGATATTTTGTAATTAGATGAATTGAATTTCCCGCCTGCATGTAGTTCAGTAAACACAACTTGAGCTGCTGGTATCTTCAGTTCTTCGTGTATTTCTGTTGGTATGCCTCTTCCATCATCTTCGACAGATAATGAACCGTCTTTGTAGTAGATGACTTCAATTCTTGTGGCATGCCCTTCTAAGGCTTCATCGAGCCCGTTATCAATCACTTCTTGTCCTAAGTGATTCGGACGTTCAGTATTGGTGTACATCCCTGGTCTTGTTTTTACTGGATCTAGTCCGGATAGTACGGTGATTGACTCAGAATTATACTCGGTCATCTAATATTCCTTGTTAATTTGTCGCATTACAAATACTTCTTAATAAGAACATCTGCAAAATGTTCTGTGTCTAAATGTTCGATAGCATCTACTTGTTGATCTCCTGAACCCTTTGTGAAATTAGCAAGTTTTTCTTCTGCCATATTGTAAAGGTGATCATCAATAGTTCCAATAGCTCTCATATACCACCCATTTAATATTTTGGATTTTTGTGGGTGTCTGTCTATACGTTTTCTCGCCTGAGTTAAAGGTTTTTCAGTCCCTTCAATAAATAGCACGTGAGAAGATGACGCTAAATTAATATTTTCACTTGCAGCTCCTAGTGAACAAAAGATAATCCTAGCATCCCCATTTAAAAAATCGTCTTCTGCGGCGACTCTTCGTTCTTTGTCACTCATGTCAGAAGTAATTTTTGTTATGTTGTAGTCTGATTTCAAAAAATGTTCATAGAGTTCTTTTTGAACAATTTTATGGTGTGCAAACACTACAAGTTTATCTTCTTGTTGCATAAATGATTCTATCAGTTCGATGCTTGGTTCTATTTTCGCTTTGCCAATAAGTTGTTTGCATTTGGCGTATTGCGCAACAGAAGAAGAATTCTCCATAATTGATTTCCAATTATCTTTAACCTTTTTAGTTATTAAAGCAAGCCTTTCAGCTTTTAATTCTGGTTTTTTCTTTATTAAAGAATCAATGTCTTTTTTAATTGAAGAAAGTAAATATTGCGCGAAATTCTTCTCTGCTAAGTTATATTCTGTTAGATTTAACTCTGAAACAGGGAAATACGCTTGTCTCCACTTACTTTTTCCTTCGCCAGATTTTTGTCGTCGAATCATAAAATGTGTCCGACTTATCTCATTCAACTCATCTAAATTTATAGCTCCAGAAAAGTCCTTCTTTTTAGTATCCCAGCAGTAACGTTTTTTAAAGTTCTCTTCTCCGCCAAATAAGGCCTGCCTACCAAGTAGTTTGATCGTAGTCCAGAATTCATAGGGTCTGTTCTCCCAGTGAGAGCCGGACATAGGCAGTAGGAACTCAGGTTGTGTCGCTGCGGTAATTTCATGGGTATACTCTGTTCGTTGTGCCGATGCATGCTTAGTGTAATGTGATTCATCAATGATGATTGTTTTAAATGGAACGTTTTTCAAGTCTTCTTTGAACTCTCCTAGCATGTTGTAATTAACAATTACAACATCACATTCTGGAATAAGGTTCCTTTCTGAATCTCTCTGATTAATAGCTACAGAGCCTAAAACAACTTGAGATTTGCCCTTAACAAGCTTTTTAACCTCAAAACTCCATGAAAGCTTGCCAATCCTTGGTGCGATGATTAGTACAGGCCAGGCGTTGTTGTGTGCCGCAATAGCTAGGGATTCCCATGTCTTTCCGAATCCTGGTTCATCGGCTATAAGACACTTCTTCTCGGTATTGACATATTCTACACAACCTCTTTGTTCCGGTTCTATGCGATTATCTCCCAAAAAGTCATTAATTTTAATGTTGCCCGTGTGGGTATAAGATTTATCTAGCCGCTTCTGGAACTTGTCAATTTGAGTATTAATACTATTTTCGAAGGTAATTTTATCTTCCTTAGACATGTATCCATGAGTAAGGAGTAGTTGTCTAACTTTGATACCTTGACTTCCCGTTATTATAGTAACAGTGGTTATCGTATCTTGAGTTCGCACACAGAAAGGTGGCAAAAAGTCAAATGTCAGAGGTGGTGTTCCAATGGTCGGGGTGATTGCATAACATCTCCCACTAATGCATTTCACGGAATAAGCGCCAGCATTATCGAAGGATAAAAGAACCTCATCAGTATGATCTTCAAAAGATACATTGTTATTTTTAATAAAATCAAAAAAATCTTTGGTTTCTTCTTTGGAAATTACGTTCCATTGCTGACTCTTACCTGAGGTGATATTTTTGACTTCAAAAAGTCGACCTGCAATATGTGTTATCGCTATGTTTGCATAATCATTTGCTTTAGGTAGATATTTTTGGATGAATGTAAAAACATCATTGCCGCGATACACGTAACTATTCATGTCTTCTTCTAAATCTGTGCCGGAATAGCCTACGTGCATATACACAGGAATATTCATTTTGCAACAGATCGCTTGAACCTTGAAAAGTGATTCAACGTCCGTAATTGAAATTTTACTAGTATTATTGGAGATAGGGGTATTAGGAAATGATGCTTTTACAAGTTCGGTAAGTTTTTTGCTTTTTGGGTTATGGTGAATGGAGAATAGGAAATAAGTTAAGCTCTTTTCAACAACACAATAAAATGGTGCAGGTATGCCGCCATCGAGAATTGTTCGGTATTCATCTTCCGCCATTAATATTGATGAATCTAGCGCTTGAGATAAGTTTGTTGTCATGAAAACATTATCTTTGAATGAATTTGCAAGATGTTTAATAGCTAAGGCTCTGCTAACATTTAATTTAAATAAATTGCCCTCATTAAAAAAAGATATATTTCGAATATACTTGCTGCACTTCTTAGCTATTTCAGCACCACAAAGCACTTCAAAATCGCCATCTTTCATATCTAAGATTATTGTATTAGGGATTTGATTTGAACTAACGATCTCTGTTATAGGCTTAGCGTAAACACTGGCATAAATCTCTTCCATATGTGTTTTGTATTCTGCCTTACCAAGCATATTGAATTTTTGTTCAATATCAGGAAGTAAAAAATCAACTAGGTTATAGAATTCTAGGGGTAGTTCCCAATGGGAGTTACCTCCAAAGATTTTGTGGACTGTGCTTATGCGATTAAGGACTATAGAAAAAAACTCGTTATTGAGGCTCTTAGATGTGATGATATTTATTTTATCATCAACGATGAAAATTGAGCCTACTCTGGTGTTATCACTATTGAAGTTATTTTTAATTTTAAGTTGAGCTGAAAGTATTTTACTCAACTTCTTTTTGTCAAATGTCTCGACTTTGGTTATTTCATTAAAAATAGATACTGAAGGTTCAGAATTGTTTCTTGTTAATTCTGGCAAATACTTCCAAAGGCGAAGGAAACTCTCTTCAATAACGTCGCTCGTTAATAATCTGGTGGGAGTTTTATTGATAAAGGTGAATATTGTCAGATCTAGTCCGCTGGCGACGCCTGTTTTTTTTATCTGGTCAGGGAGGCATTTATTTGCTATCTCTAACGTCTCTTTTAAAATATTTTTATTCATATGTTATCTCTATAAAACTATCACTTCTTAGTAATTTAATGATTGCGAAGAAAATAGCAAGCTATCTTGATGTTTTATAGTAAATAAAATAAAAAAACCCAGCAATTGCTGGGTTTTTGTTCGTCCGTGAGTTTATCATCCTTGGGCATTCGTCCATTCTTGCCTAGCGCGTCCTTGCCCCTGTCCGTAAAAATCATCCTTGAACAAGTATAAATATGTATTTGGTGAGCGAATTAGCTTAATCCATTTTCTGTCAATTGCGGTGTGTTTGTTATATTAATAAAAAAATTGGAGAAGTTATGAGTCATTACATTTTAAAAGCACATAAGGCGAAGGGTTGGTTAAATATTATTGCGCTTATTGATGTCCTTTCATTAGGTCTGGTAGCCGCCGGAGTTGAATTCACTGGAGGTATACAATTGTTAAGCAATCTCTATCTGATTGTGTTCGCCTCTTTGTTGTTCATTACTAACGTGTGGTTCATTATGGACTACATTCATAGTACCGCATCTAGGAAGAGTGATAGGTATCGCAAGGATTATATCGAAAGGCAAGTCCGGTTTGCTCTGGTATGTCACGTGTACGACCCCGCAAAGTCAAATGATGTCATTTATTTTTCGAAGTTTGGAAAAGCTCGTACATGGTTTTTTGATAAATTTAAAATAGATAAGGCTTTTAGAGATGAGATAGCTGTCTGCATGACAACCGTAGATGGGTGTTATAAGGAAAATTTGGATTTTGCTGATGACCTTCATCAATTTATGGATGGTCACCCAATAAACGGTGTTTATTACTCAGGGATCTCTTATGCGAACAAGTCATTCCCGTATCTTCAAACCTCTAGTAAGTTTTCTGATAAACGAGAAAATGGCATGACTCTTTTGTTTGTGTGTGAAACTTCATATGAATTTTTTGAAGAACAAGTTGAGTCTAAATTAAAAAACTGCCTCTATCATCAAGATAAGGCAGTTTTTCCGCTAACTAAATTGTTTGATTCAACTGACATGACAAATAAATTATCGATTAGACTTGAGTACCATCCGTTACGGATTGGTTAGTCTAAATTTTTAAAAAGATATTCTTCATTTGAATATTCTTCTTTCTTTTTTAAAACTCTATTTTTGTCGCGAAGTTCATGATCTACTTCTTTGATGGTGAGGCCTATATTTAAAAACTTATTATGTATGGTAGTACAAAGATTTTCCAGGTCTTCGGGCATTACAGCATGAATATCTGGGCTAGATATTGTTTCATTGTGATGTGTCGCTAGAACGTGTAGGCAGTCCACACCTTCTTTATTTTTAGATTCTTGTTCTCTGATATTCATTGTAATTTTATCTGTTTCTATTTGAATGTCAGAGATAATTGTGTTGACTTTACTCATGCCAGAAAATGTTGTGTTTATTTGTTGATTTGACTCGCAGGCTAATCCATTAGCTATGCTTATGTTGTTTTTTATGGATTTAGATTTGGTGGCTATGCCTGATGCAAGGTCAGTGATTTCTTGAGTCAAATCCCTTGTTTGGTTAGCTAAATTTCTAACCTCCTCGGCAACAACAGCAAAACCTCTACCTTGTTCCCCAGCTCTTGCCGCTTCAATAGCAGCGTTCAATGCTAATAGGTTTGTTTGCTCAGAGATAGAAATTACTCCGTCAACTAAATCTGCAATATCTTTAGAATCCCCTTCAAGTTGTGAAGTTGTTTCTTCAGACATGACCAACGTTTCTGAAAGTTTGCTTGAAAGTTTAACGGACTTAGTCATTTGTTTTTTATTTATTAATATTAGCTCCTCTGAAGATTGTATGTCACTCATAATAGCTTTTATATCTTCGTTTACTTGAGTATTAATGGCGTGTGCATTGCCCATTATTGATTTAACTCGGTTTAAGTGCTGATTATTAACAAGAGAGCTTTGCGTTAAAGCGACTTGTGAATCACTGACTTGTTTAGCAATAGGAATTAATCTTGATACGCTTGTAAAAACATGCTGCAAGTGTATGTCTGTTTTAGTAAATGCATCATTAATGGTTGTAACTAAGTTATTCATCATTGGATTGTAACTATTTAAATTGGCACGACCATTGAAGTGTATTCTTGTTGATTCTAAGTCAGACTGAAACAGCGCAGATAAATCTTGTATGCTCTTCTTATTGTTTATATGCATAATGAGTAAACCAATAAAAGTGGTCACTGCTGATATGATGCCTGTATATGTGTCATTACTTGGTGACATTAGATAAACTATTGAGCCAAGAAATATTGATATTACTGTGTAGATGAGATATTGAATCATTTAGAAGTTCCGTTCCGTTTCGTTACTGCAAGTTTACTGATTACATACATGTATGTTCTGTTTTGACGAATAACTATAATTTATAGAGAAAAACCCTTATGAAGTTTGTTTTATTAACTGTGCTTTTGGTGATGTCTTTTGATACATTTTCAAAATCGTACTCCAAAGAAGAGGCTAAGAAATTTCACTTGCAGCATGTTGTTGAAAAGTATAACCCTGAAACTATTTGCATGACGGAATTAAGGAAATTTGACGAAATAAGAATTCAAGAAATGGTCATCACCTCAAGGGTAGTAGATAGGATTTCTTTATTCTCTTACAAAGATGGGAATGAGATTGTGATTGAGGAATCCACCTTCCCTCCTTCTGCGAGCTTGAGAGTGGAAGGAAGAAAAGTTCGGTGTATTTATTTAGGTAAGTAATCGCCTACATTTCGTGTTTTCTGTATTCCATTAAAAATTCTTTAATGGTTGCTTTAGTTGATTTATCAACAAATGTAGAGTCAACAACATTGCTTAATTGTTCAGTGTCAAATTGAATAAGATAGCTCAAATAAGCTCTTTTAGCAGTAGCATAATCATTCTCTTGCTGTTGGATATTAATGAAATAGCCAGCTGTGATCGCGACTAACAGGACTACGATGCCAATAGCAGGTGATACTGTAGCAACAAGGAATATACCACTTCCAATTCCAAGTGTGCCGAATTGCATAGCCGTTATCCAAGTTTTTGCTGGTGTTTTAAAATTCTTTATTTTTGCCATTATAGTTTACGCTACCGTTAGACAATCCAATTGTAATTGAGAAAACTCACGAGCTTCTGGAGAATAGATGTAATTTCTACCTTCTCCTCTAGTCGGGAATGCTTTTATAGGGTACATGTGATTCACTTTGCTCTCTGTTATGAGGAAAATATCATCTAGGCTGTTGTTTGGTGCTGTCACTTTGCTTATTAAAAAATCGGTATCTGGATTTCTCGCTTTTAAAATATCACAATTGATTTTAGCATCATCCGCGTGCTGATAAGCTCTATGTGGGAAAATATTAACCTTATTCTCGCCAAGCTTTCTGTATCCGTATAATATATAAATATCCACAATAAACTTCCTTTTTAATTGATATGTATAATTAGAGGAAGGTATGACGAAATAAGGCGTTTTAGTAAACGCCTTATATAGTAAATATTTGGAAGCTAAGTGTCTTTAGTCATATGCCCTAACATGTCCCACATTGGAGAGAAAATCCCTAAGGCGAGGATGAGTACCATTCCGGCTACAACGCCCAGCATTATTGGTTCTATCTTTGATGATAACGAGCCTACTTCATATGAAACTTCTCTCTCATAATATTCAGATATCTCAAGTAATAAGCTATCCATATTACCTGTTTCCTCTCCCACTGTTATCATTTGTAGAATGAGAGGTGTGAACATTCCACTTTCATATGACATTTTCTTTAATGAAGCGCCTTTTTCCACTCCAGATCTTATCTCTTGAAGTTTGGATTTCATAAACGCATTGTCAACAGCTTCTCCTGTTAAAGACAGTGCGTTGGTTAATGGAACGCCGCCTGACAGCATAACACTCAGTGTTCTTGAAAACCTTGCTAGTGACGCTTGTTTGACAATAGAGCCTACTATCGGTAGTTCCAACTTTACCCTTCCCCAGGTTAGTTCTCCTTGCTCTGTTTGCGTCCAATGTAGAAAACCGTACACAGTTAATACGCATATAACTATTATTAACGGCCAGAAATTGACGAAGAAATCAGAGGTGGTGATCAGTATTCGTGTAGTCATGGGTAAGTCTGCGCCCATTTTTGCGAATATAGTATTAAATGTGGGGATGACGAAAATATTCATTATTGCCATTGCTACTAATATAGCGCCGATAACAAACACAGGATACCTTAGCGCTGTTTTAATCATTCGTTTGGTTTCGTTTTCTTTTTCTATATACTCAGTTAATTGTTGAAATGCTGTATCAGTTCTCCCTGTTTGTTCTCCAACAGAGACAATAGATACGAATAATTTATTAAAGATCTTACTGTGAGTCGTTAAGCAAGTCGAAAGATTTTGGCCTTTCTCTAAATTTTTGGCTATATCAAGTAGGGCGTCTTTAAGTATTTCACTTTGCGTGGTTTCAGCAATTCCATAAATAGCGCGTATGGTTGGAATCCCTGCCCGTAGTAATGAATACATTTGTTTTGTGAATACCGCTAAGTGTTCAGGTGAGACTTTTGTATTTAAATTTATTGATAAAAAGCTTTTTTTCGTATCTAGTAGTGTGATTTTCACAGGCATTAAGCCTTTCGTGATGAGTATATCTGCTACATCATCACGATTTTCTGCGATTTGCTCCCCTTTTACTAGTGCTCCTTTTCCATCTCTAGCTTTGTAATTGAAATGCTTCATAGGTTAAAAAGTTTGGTGTGACTTTTCGATTTTGTTTTTGAATCAATAATGGTCGGCTTGATGAGTATTATTAACTCTTTTTTCATGCCGGAATTTGATAGACTTTTAAAGAGATCGCCTATAAATGGCAAGTCTTGTAGGAACGGAATGCCGGAGTTTTTATCTTTATTGAGACTTTGCATTAGCCCCCCAATGATGACTACCTCGCCAGAGGTTGACCTGATGATTGTGTCAACTTCCCTTACTGAGCTATGCGCAAGAGGGAGGATGTATTGTTCGTCATTTAATGTAATTACTTTTTCTTTTTCGCTTGTTTCAATTACAGCTGGATGCACATGTAATAACACTTCCCCTCTTTCATTTATGTGTGGTGTTACATCTAATGAGATGCCAGAGAAGAACGGTTTTAGTTCAATTTCAGGTGTTACTGTTGTTGAATTCCCAGTCACAGTTGTTGTGCTGATGTTCGTAACGTAGTATTCGTCTTCGCCTACTTTGAATACAGCTTTTTGATTGTTTGTAGCAGTAATTCTAGGGCTGGAAAGTGTTCTAACATCACCTTGCGTGCTTAATAAATCTATTACGCTGCTAAATTTAGGCGTTAAAAATGATAAGTTGGTTATGCCGCCTATTGCTCCAGCAATATTATTCCCTGCTATTCCGCCTGTTGTGCTGATGCCATAAGACTTAGCTCCGCTCGTTAGGTGTTCCCACTCTATGCCTTGTTGATAGTCATCATTTAGAGATATTTCTAAAATACGAGCTTCTAGAACAACTTGTTTATTTAAGAAAAATTCAATTTTGTGTAAATAATCTCTAACTGCGAATAGATCTGAAGGAAAACCTTTGACTGTAACCGTGCCTGTTTGTGGGCTAACAATAATAGTTCTGCCTTCTTCACTCCCTATGAGAGTTGATAGTGCTTCTTTTATATCTGCCCAAATGTTTATTTTGGTTTCAGTTTTAATTGTTGTGCCATTTACTAACTCATCTCCGGACTGTTCGGAGTTTCCGCTATCGCCACTTTCGCTATTGCCGCTTTCGCTATTGCCATTCGAACTTCCGGTTAGTCCACTTGTGTTGACTCGGATATTTGATGCGCCCTCTCTGTTTACGTTAATGTAACTTAGATTGAAGGTTTCTGTTCTTAATCCCGCAGGAAAGATAAAGTAGACATCATCATCGAATCTAACATCAAGGTTATAAATATCACCTACGATATATAATGCTTTTGATAAAGTTGTATTTCTTAGTTGCATTGATATTTTTAAGTTCACTTCAGGGTGAACTACTATTGACACGTCTCTTTCGTTAGAAATATTAGCTGCAAATGTTTTGATATCAACACTAGATATATTTATATCAAACCTGCTCTCTTTGGTTGTATTCTTATGGCGCTTCTTTTCTAGGCGCGGTAAGACAGGTGCTGCATGCACAACATTGCTTGTTAGATCAGCGTTCAGTGCTTCGGCAGCAAGTGAAGGCTTTTTTACTGTATCAGGTACGGGAGACGCGGCTTTTGAAGATGCACACCCGTTGACTAAAACAATAGATAATGTTGCTACTATTAAATTCCTTATTAACACTTTAGATACTCCTTTATTTCATAATTCTTAGTTTATGTGTGGTTGTGCCATCTTTTACTTTAACTGTGTCGAATGTGATCGATGTTACTGTATATTGTCCGATTTTTTCTCCGACGCTATACCACTGATCCCCTACAAATGCTTGGGAATCTCTGTAGTCTTTTCGGTTATAACGAATCATAGATAAATCTAATTGGATTGGAGCGGTATAGTTGTGTGCTTCTCTCTTTTTATTTTTCGGAGCTGTTGGGTCATAACTAATCACATTCGCATGTGTGCTAAATGTAATAAAGGAAAGTAAAAGAAAGATATGTTTGAGTGTTCGCATTATTCCACATCCTCAAGGTAGGTGTTGATTTTGAGAGAAAGGAATACATCTGGATGCTGCGTGGCATCAAGTGCATATTCATCTAGCATAAAGATGTGTTCTGACATTTTTAAATTACTCAAGAATGCCGCTAATTGCTTATATTCACCTTTTATTAGTACATTAATTTGCTGTTTTCTATAGTTAGGTAAAGTTTCATCTCTATCAGCTAACTCTGCTGTTTCGAGTTGCTGGATTTCTATTAGGTGAGCTTTTAAAATTAATTCATGAGTTAAAAGGTTTATATCTGATAAAAGAGCTTTTCGAGATTCAGAATCAACTTGAGTGATTAATTTAATGAGTGTCATTTTTTTAGTCTTGATTGAATCAAGTATTCTGTTTTTTTCCGTAGGTACGGTGTTTTTTAAAACATCAAGTTGTTTCAATAGCAAGTTGGTGTTTTTTTGTTTAGCCGTGATCAGTTCTTTTTCATTTAACAAAAGTTGGAATTGTGGTTCTACAAAGTAATAACCGCCAATAGACCAGATAGCCACAAGCCCGCAAACAAGTATTAGAATTTTTTCTTTTATTTTTAAATTTGAAAAATTTTCACTATAAGTCATATTTGGAACCTAATAACAAAGTTAAAAGTCAAATCGATATTACTTGAAATTGAAATCCCTTTGTATTTCAACTTCTTGAAAAAAGGATCTGCTTTTAGTTCTTCGAGCCAAATAGGGGCTGCGGTGGACGACATTGCTTTACCATTTATTGTAATAAAGCCTTTATTTTTGGCTATTTGTGTTACCCAGGTGTCTCTAGATGGTACATTAGAAAGTGCCTCTAAAACTCTGAACTCTGGATCGTTGGCTTTAACTAATATTGATTTAATTTGTCCAACTCTTATTTTTTCATTAGTTATCTTTTCGTCTAGGGATGTAGATTCAAGTGTAAGTGAGGAGAATGAATTTGATTTTCTTAGGAGATTAAATTCCTCTAGAACTTTAGCTAAATGAAGCTCTTCATATTCTAGGGACATTTTTTTATCCATTGTTGAAATGAATTCCACATTTACGCTTGAATTTAATGCTGTGATTATTAACAAGGAGAATAACCACAGAGAGATTACCATCATAAACGGTAGCTTCTCTTTTCTTGGTAATAAGTCTGCTCTTATTAGATTGAGTTTAAGTTTCTTTTGCATTCTTAACCTCTCTCTGTATTGATGCGCACGGCGCTAAATCACCTAATCGTTGTTCAGGGAGAAGTGGCATGGTTTTGAGCCCTGTTATTTCAGTAATTTCATTCGCTAATCGAGCGTTATTCTTGCCGTTTACCGCTATATAAGCTTTGGTAATGGCGGCATCGCTTATTTGACTAGAAAAGAAATCCACAGAGCGTTGGACTTCTAAGGATATAGACTCTATAAGTTGATCTATAAGTAACTCCACGTCTTCACAGATGGCTGTTACGCCTTGCACTCTTCTTGATAGGACGCTATCACCATATAAGCTTATGGTTATGAGGAGATCATCTACGCTATTACACGTTATAAATAGCGCTGATTCAAAGTCAGGAACGATCTGAGCAATACTGTGCTCTTCAGTGTTAATTGAAGTGACCTGTGTCTTAACCTCATTGCATATATCAACAAACTGCCTTACAAAATTAACGTCCGCGACTGTCACATTGATTTTGGGATCGGATGATTTGGTTAATATATCGCAGTAATCGAAGAGCATGTTGTCAATCTGAATTGGAGTCATGTCTTTTATAGACCATGGGATCGTGTCCTGTAATTCTGAAACAGGAACTTTGGGTTTATCTATTTGGTGAATTTCATAAAATGAATGAGAGAGAATTAGTTCTATTTCAAACTTATGAACATCATCAACTTGTTGTAGAGACTGTTTTAAGGCAAAACTCAATTCAGACTCATCGGAGCATTCATTGGAGTGGACATAGAAAGGTGCACCGTCTTTTATATAAGACAATGTTATACCGTTTTTTCTTATTAAAGCTTTTAACTTCTTTTTCTCAGTTGTTTTAAACAAAAACTTCATTTCTATCTACCTCATTTCCCATATATAGGGATAAGGAGGACAAATTAATTTAGATATTGCCTTTTAACTCTTTCGGGATCTTTTCACGATCTCCTTCTTCGAACAAGTCATAACCTCTTTTGCTGCGTTTTCTTATGTCTAGGTCTGAAAGTATGGGAATGATTCTGTTTCTATTCACATTTAGGTTTCTTGCAAGAACGATAAAACGATAAGATAAGAGTTTATCGTGGGTGGCGATAAAGAAATTATGATCTCTACCATGCTCTTGTATATCCATATTTAATAGGGATAGGAGATGAAAGTCAGCAAGGTCAGGGCCTCGGCTGTGAAGTTGGTGATTGTTGATTGTTTTGTTAGGAAGTTTAATGCGCGTTTCTATATCCTTAAATGGTTTTGCGAAACAACATTGGACGATGTCAAAGTTTATATTTTTGAACTTCCCTTCATTTTTCAAAGTATTTAGGTTTTCGATATCCCAATATAAAATGTTCATTGTTCTTGTTTGTTATCCTTAAATATTAATTTTTTTAGTAAATACCCGTTGGCGTGTATTTTAAAACGACTTATCAATTCTTCATCTTTCGTGAAGATATGCAATGTAACGTTTTCAGAATGATTTTGAACTATGTGGTAAAGACTAAACAATAAGTATATTTTCAAATGAGTCTTATTATCTGTACGATATTCCCAATGGTTTATTTTTTTTACTTTTGATGATTGTCGTATTAAAGATAAATCTGGCAACTCACCTGTCGTGGTGCAAAAATATAACGCTTCGAACTCGTACTCCTGAAGGTGCGATATATTAGGTACATCTACGGTAGTTCTATCCCAGATAGCTATATGGGCTGTTTTGTCCTTTTGGGGTTTTGAATCGTAATCGTTCATCAGCATTGAAATTACTGTTTTTTTTGGTGTGTATAATAAATATGCCAAAAGTAAAAATATTGAGGGCAGCATCATTATAAACATAGACTTATTGGGTTGCGAGATTAGCAAAACGGAAGTTGCTACGGCTATAATGATAAGAGATATTATTGTAATGAACTTCATTTATTTGGGTATGTTTTAAAAAAGACATGCTGATAATAGAGCTTTATGGTTATTCATTATATTTTAAAGTATGCTTTAATATATAATTGGTTCATTATTGTTCAATTTCTTTCGGTTTTTCATAATATTAGTATTTTTTATTGCCTTCAGAAAAAGTATGTTTTAGTATGTGCTTTGCTTTGAAGGGTAAAGGATTCCTTTCTTTTTTTGTAGGACAATTTCCTTTTAATAATGTAGTAGGTAAAGGTATGCTTAAATCAGATATTGGTCAAATACTGGCTGATAAACATCCACAATTTCCGTCGCACTTAATGAAACAAGTATTGGATTCCTTAATTGATGATATTAGTAAGGCTATTCAAGATGGGGGTCGAGTTGAGATTAGAGGCTTTGGTACATTTTCATCTCGAACTCTCAACGCTAAGGTTGGCCGAAACCCTAAAAGCGGAATTTCAGTTCCCGTTGGAGAGCGTGTGAAGATCCATTTCAAGCCAGGTAAGGGATTGAAGAATAAACTGAACCCCTAATAACTAAGCTAAATATTAAAAAAAAAGAGGATTTATTCCTCTTTTTTTTGTTTTGGTTTTAAAATACACAAAGTGATCTAAACATTAAGTATATCTCTTTTTATTTGATAACATTCTCCTAATTATTTAATTGAGATTGATATATGTTAGTAACGGGTATTTCGATAGACCAATCAGGTACTGGGCTCGTAGAAGATGGGTTTGTGATTGAGAAATTTGAAGATCACTATGTCTTAAAGTATGCTGTTGTAGATGTTGGTAGTAAGATACACTCTTATGAGGACTTCTTAACAGGTCACTCTAGGCAATACCTTTACCCAGAGAATGAAATAAGGAAAAAAGATCTTTCATTTTGCGACTCACCCCGAGACGCTTTTATATTTAAAGTCGTGATTTCAAACAAAGGCCAAATAGATAGATTTAGTCCTTACAAAGGTAGTTTTCAGTTATCTGCTAAATATAGCTTCGACGTAGATTTGAGTAACCATGATTTTTCAGTTGCGACTGAGTGTATGGACACACTTTCTGAAACGGGGCTTTATCCGTTTTTAAGCAGATCTAATTCTGCAAATCAGTTACTCCAGAATATAAATCTTTTTATGTCGCTTTCTCTTTTTGATTATATGGTTCGAAAAGTTGGTGTATCTGTTATTTGCACAGGTGTTACTGCTGGTCAGGTTGTTGGCGGAACCGAGCTATCGTATCGAGATGATGCTGGTAGATTGTGTATATTAAACTCTAATTATGGTATGCGTATCATAAATGGAGAAGGCTTTTTGGTAAGAGCTCATGCTAAGCGTTGTTGGATTTATAATGATTCTGACATAGGGGCAGGGACATACATCATGTCAATATCATCGCCATTTAGAAATGATGATGCCTTGATTAATCAAATTATATTATCTGCTTACTTAGATGGTGCAGAGCCTCAATTGGGTCAATGTGGCTTTAAATTATTTGGGCCTAGTGTGAAATGTAGGGACAGGTATTTACAGCTAACGAATAGAAGCGGCGAGTTTAAGCAGCGGTCTGTTGTGACAAGTAAGGCATTAGAAATGTCTGCAAAATTACTAAAAGATTTTGTGTCCTTGCTTGTGGATTACAATCTGGAATCCAAGCAAATAGATAAGTTAAGTGCTAATCCACAGACATCAATTAATGATCAAGTTGTAATCTGCTCGTACTATTTAGGAAGAAACATTCCATTGCCTCCTAAGCTTCATAATTGGATGCGTTCAATTAGTATTGAAGGTAGCGCTACTACTGGAACATTTCTACATGTATTAAGTGGATTGCCGTTTGTCACTGCTTGCACAAACGGTGGTGTAGCATCTTTAGATATTAATAACAGGCTTTTTGAAGTAGACGAATGCAGCGGTTATAAGGTTCGTCTAATGAGGAAATTGCATGATGGGGTTTGTCGAGAACGATTTGAACTTCCAAGTGGAATTAACGCAAAAAAACAATTAATTAATCGACTAATTGATGATCCAGAGATATTAAAATATTTAAAACGTAAAGGGGTTTTGTGATGAATGTATATTTACTGACGTTTTCAGGTTTGTTGTATATTGTTTTTTCTGTTTGTTTGATGAATAAATACAGAAGAGAAGAGTTAAAGGAAAATAATGCATGGAGAGGTAAATCAGGTATAGAGCGAGAGATGGCTGTTTTTGTTGAAATCATTTTTACACCATTTATATTGATCATTTCTCTCATTTCCAAAGCAAGCAAGGTATCTAATGAGAAAAAAACGGAAGATTCCTAATTGTGACTATAGTGATTAGAGAATTAACTAACGTCGTTCCGAAGGGGGTTTGGCCTCATAATTGTTTTTCGCAAATGACTTCTGACACTTTTGGAGAATTAGTGTCATTTGCAAAGAGATTGGACTTGGATCTAGGGGATTTGGTAAATATGAGATTCCACCCCCACTTTCGTTTAAGTAAAGATAATTTTGAGCGTGCAGGTATATTAGGTGCAGGTATTTTAAGTAAGCAAGCGTATGACACTTTTGTAAGCGTCAACCATTTTTAAAAAGGGTAAAGTAGTATGTCAAGTTTAGAAGTTTATAAAACAAAAGATGTGAACGGCCTTCGTTTAGTGAAAGGAATTCTTCCAATTGATAAGGTGGGAGATATTCTTGTTAAGTGGGCTCATGAAGGATACACGGATGCATGTAAAGATTTAGCTAAGATTTATAAATGCGACTATGTTGCTGGTAGCCAAAAGGCAATAAACCAGGCTAGGTTGAAACACAACTTGCCTCCGGCTAAGTTTCCCAAGAATTTTAAATGATTTTAAATTATAAAAACATAAAGGAGTCTTGGGCTCCTTTTTTCAATTCAAATAAAAAATTAATTTCTGATATAGATGAATTCCTATCAGATTGTGTTAACGACGGGGTTGAAATCTGCCCTTCTCCTGAACTAGTGTTTAGGGCTTTTGAATCAATTTCGATTGAAGACATTAAAGTGCTTATAGTCTCACAAGACCCATATTTCAACGGTGAGGCTTGTGGTTTGGCTTTCTCCATTTTGCCAGGGATGAAAGTGGCTCCGTCTTTAAAAAACATAAACAAAGAGATTTTTTCTTCATTAGCTATTGATAATTCATTATCAAACGGAGACTTAACTGAATGGTCTGGAGATGTACTATTGCTAAACACTTCCTTAACGACTATTAGAGGGGTGGCTGGTGCTCATAAAAAACTATGGAAAGAATTCTCTACTCGATTGATTGAATATATTTCAAATAAAAAAGACTTTTTTGTCATGCTATCTTGGGGACTGCACGCTCATGCACTTTCTAATTTGGTTAGTGCAAATCACTCAATTTTTAAAACAAGCCATCCATCTCCGCTTGGTTGTCGAAAATCAGGAAAGAACTTTGTTAGTTTTATGGGGAGTAACTGCTTTAAGCTTGCTAACGAAGCGTTAGAGAATAAGGGTTACCCTGTAGTTGATTGGTCACTTCCACCTAGAGCTTAATACTTATGCTGATACTTAAGATAATTGAGGTATCCTAATTTAAATGAAATTTTTAAAGTGACCAAAATGCCAAGAAGAATGTTCTCTGAAATAATATCTAAAAAAGATAATGTAGGATATAGAGGGAAAGTTAGTATACTGGGGGGAGGTTTAGTGAAGTCGTTTTTCAAATCTCTATACTATAGTGAAAGAAATAAAATGCTTTTCTCCTTGCCTGGTGTTTATTCAAAAGTTGTATCTTTAGATTTTAAGATTGACCAACCTCTATCTATAATCGACGGAAATTCGGGTAGTGGAAAGACAATATTAGCTACTGCTCTCATGGAACAAGCATTGAAGCAAGGAAAGCCTGTTACATATTTTGTTGATAGGAAAGTGATGCAAAGTAAGGATATTATCACTGCCAAAGTGATGGGTTTAATGTCTACCTACCCTTGCCTATTTAAAATTCAAGAAATAGACAAGGGAGATCAGAATTTCTTGTTAGACTCGCTTTACGTCATTAGAGAAGAGCTCCTGGTAATAGATGATGTTTTGGGAGAGTTATGTGGCCTAAGTTACCAAAAGTTCGTTAACCTATTGAAAGCTAGGCCAGCAAATGCAGTGATTATCACGCTCGATGTTTTGGAAATCTCCAGAGCATTTTCTCTGTCGTATGAATCCCCTCTAGAGTCAGGGATTTATAGAGACATGAATGCAGCATATGACGCATTATTACTTCTTCTGGGGCACGACCTGTCATTTGTGTTAAGTTGGGGTGAGAGCGAGCTAAATGAAGGAACTCCTCCTATTGGTCAGTTTGTGTTAAGGAATTTAAAAAGAAAATATATGGAAGTGATATATATTCCTGAGATATAGTTGTATATTGATTCTTCTGAATTATAATAAATCAAAAGAACATCAAGTATTTCATCTATGACTGAAACAAAATCGAGTGGAAAAAAAGGAAAACCTAGCATCGGTTCCGGAAGGGTTAATGAAGTTGGAGATGATATTTCAACACCCATGCGAGTTCCTCTATCTCTTCAAGCCTCTGTTAGATCTTTAATAAAATTACAGCGTGGAAAGGCTGCTTGCCCCCAGTTATATGCCGCCATTGCGATCTATAGTGTTCTTGATGTCTTTGGCGAAAAATTAGATTCTCTACCATCTTGGAGTGCAGAACTTTTTAAAATCAAAAGCTATTTCCAATCTCTTTTGGATGGGCTTTACTCACTCTATAATCAATCGAATCAGAATAGTGACGGATTGGTTCTCGACGAGGAAATCAATAAGCTTGAAGCACTTCTAGATAATGTAGAATATACATTTTGTGATTTGACTCTTTACAAAGCATTAAAAGATTCTCTAGCATTTATTGAGTCTATTGATTCCAAACTCAAAAGGCGGTCAATAATTATAAAAAGGTAAAATTTTTATACTTCCGCCCTATGTAGTAATATATTAGGAGATACTATGAAAATTACTTTAACCACGCTACTACTGTTTTTAACCTTCTCAACTCACGCAAGTTCTGCTACGACAAAGGCTAAGGTGGAATTTATTCCATTCAGCGCTGAATCATCTATCGCGAAGAAGAAAAGAGCTGATATGCTTTCAATCTTTGCCGCGATGAGCCAAGACGATAGAGTGAAATTGAAGCAGATTAATTCAAAATATAAGCAGTTTATCGACATTGAAAAAGCAAAAAACACACCTTTAGATTCTAGGCATGTTTATAATACAATTAGATTGGCTCAATTTAATGAGATTATTGAAAAACTATCGCCAGAGGTTGTTTCTGCAATAATGAGAACTAAGATGGATAAAGCAAAGTAGAATAAAGTAATTTAAAAAAACCGCTAATTTAGCGGTTTTTTTGTTAGATTATTCTACTAACTGTGTATCCTTTGGTTCGCCATATCTAATATAGCTGGTGCTCCGGACTTTAAGTGTTCAATATTTTCTGCTACGACTTTCCTTGGTAACTTACTAATAATAAGGCCTCCTGTTTGTTCAGATGATTCCGAGGATGCGAATGTGAGTATATTTAGTCCATTACACTGTACGCCTGAAAAAATATTGCGAATTTTAACTTTATTGGATTTTAAAAATGAGCGTAACCGTTTTTTATCATCTGATGCGATTAAGTTGCATACTTGCTCTGCTATATTTACAGCTTGCGCATTGAAAGGCAGAGTAAGTGTCGTTGCGCTCATCATGAGGACGAATAAACATGTATTTTTTTTCATAAGTAGTATTCTTTTATAGTGATTGGTGTGGGGTTATTTAAATAATGTATTAAATAATTATGCTGCCATAACCTCAAGTGTGTTTTGGTTTCCGTCAACTTCCTCAAGCATGGCTACGTGTTCGTCACATAAATTGACGCTGTGCTTTTTATTTGATGATTTGACTGTCCAGATAGCTCTGTTTGTGCAGTTAGTTTCTTCGCACATAATTGCTCCTATTTATTCTTCTTATATTTTGAGGCGACATTCTACTTTCATTACTTTTTTAAAGCAAACCAAAACAGGTTACATAACGAGCGAACAGTTATAAAAACATGAAAAAAGTTCAATATTGCTATCTCCTTCCAGTAAATAACTCACAATTTGGCTTTGGGCAAAGCATTATATTGACAGATTAGGTGAAATTTATATTAATTAGATAAATTAGACTTTAGTTTTTTCAAAAAATCCATACTCACCATTGCATTGAACGCGTGAAGTAAATTTTCACTGTCCATATTGGTTGTTTTAAAATTTTTAAAGGCATTGAATGTGCTTTTTGCTGGTATTCGTGTGAATGGGTGAATGACCATTAATATTTCCGGTGTTATGAGTTTATTTTTTAAAACCTTGTCTTGACCTATTAAATTAAAGTAGCTACTAGCAAGTTCGCTTACCGTTTTCTTTTTTAAGTTATTATTGTTTACATAAGAGATTATTACAATTGTCGTAAGAAAAACCCCAGCAATTGGAGTAAAAGAAGTAGACCAAACAAATACCGCCATCATGAGTGCGTGCGAGACATTAATTAAGAGTGAAGATTTTGATATTTGTTTGGTTGCTTCCTCTATCTTATATAACTCATTTTCCGTTTCAGATTCACAATTTAACATTTTCAACCTTTTAAAATAAGACTATTATGTGGGATGAATGCGTTTTGAGGAATTTAAAAATATGCATAACGGCTCTAAATCATGATGAAGTTTGATTAATCGCACATCTGGTTGCTATTTAATGATTAACTTATATAAGGATTTTTCTATGTTCGCTATTATTCGATTTTTAAAACGTATACTTTTGAGTGTCATTTTCGCTCCATTGTTTTTATTGCGGTACTTGTTTACAGGGGTTGTAATTACAGCTCCTGATGATTTGCCTGATATAGAGAACCTGCTTAATAGAATTAATGGACTTAGGCACCAAAACAAAAGTCTTACTGATGACTTAGATCAGAGCATTATGGTAATGGAAAGGTGTAAAGAGGAGATATCTTTAGCCGTAGAGGGGAGTTCAAACCTAGATCAACATGAGAAAAGCTTTTGTATGGACGTAGCGAGTGCTATATCTCACGTATTCACTAAAGATGATGATGGTATTGCAAAAGATAGATTGATGGCAATCATTTCTCCAGGGCTTGCGGCTATCAAGCAAAAGACTAAACTAAAAAACTCAGATCAAAATACATTGGATAAAGCAATTGATGGCGATAAAGAATCGATAGTCTTGTTTTTTGTATCTCTTTTATCTAGGAAATAATAGAACCCCTCAAAAAGAGGGGTGCATTCTAAGAGCTAAGCGTATTGTTTATTTCTTTTTTCTATATCAGATAAGCACTCTACACAGAATTCTGATTCTGGATGTTTCATAAGTCTCTTTGCCGCAATTTCATTGCCGCATTCTTGGCAATCTCCATATTGATCGTTTTTAATCCTTAAATTTGCCTTCACAAGTTGAACCTTTCTGTGATTAAGACGAGTGATTTCAGAAGTAATCTTTGCTCTTTCTATGTTAGATTCTGCAACTTCAGTATTGTCAGGAGACATATTAGATATCGTTTTTATTTCTTGAAGTTTAGCTAATATAGAATTCTCGGTATTTGTTAGTTGCGTACTGATTGTAGTTTTTATATTTAAAGCATTAAGAGTCATTTAATTATTTTTCTCGATGATACGTATTTATTATGAGCGCAATAACTTACAGGCATACAACTTATCATTCAACATTTATTATGCAGTCTTCAATCCATGAGTGTGGGACAGGCTCCTTTTTGGCTTAACTAGTCCAGATATACTGGTTGTTTTTAAATGAAACTTGTTTCGTTGATAGCATATAATTCTGAATTTTCTTTCTTAACTCGCCATTCAATAATGATACGAACTCAAACGGGCTTAATACGTTTTTATATTTTTTTAAAAACACTCCTATAATCGAAACATCTTCTTTAGTTAGCTCTTCGGTGAGGTTGGCTCTGCTGAAATGATAACTTATTTTCTCAAATGAATATGTTTGAGCGCAAGGCTCATGAAGGTACTTAGGGCTCACAAGAATTTGTTTATTGGTATTAACTACCGTACATATACATAAGCCTTTATGAAGTTTCTTTGTTTGCATTACGATAAGTGGATGTTTCCCTCGGCGAATTGCCAATTTAAGTTTCATTTTATACTCCTCAAACAGTAGACGATATCTGATTGCCTGCCCTGCTCCTAATTATTCTTATGCTATATAAACAGGTTGTATGTTATGAGGTATTTTTTAAAATCTATCTGGAAAGGTAAGGTGGTGATTATTGGATCGGTCTTTTTATCTGAATCAGATGGATCGGAAATTCAGAAATTAATTGCTAAGACTATTGTCACTAAAGGCAAACTAGATAATGCAGACTTAAGTTTTTACTCAGAAGACTTATCTTTTTCATGTGTTATCCCTTCCGAAAAGGCACCAGTAGTATTCGATATACTTGGTTTTCCGTGTTCACTTACCTGGTCTCAAGAAGCCGTCAGAGATCTTAGCTTACAAGATAAAGGTGGGCTCTTAAGTTTTAACGATAAATAGTTTAAATATTTTTTACGAAGAAAGTAGAACTGCATATATATTCCCCCTAAATGGTCGTACTTAATAATGTCACAAAGTGGCACTCGCACAAAAATAAAAAAACAAAGCGGGTTATGGAGATGCGCGATAAATTGTTTAGGAATTAAGGGGCTTAAATATTTTAAAGCGAAGGTTTGGTCGCCTTTTTACATCTTCTTGGGTGAATACCCAAGCGCAGATTATTCTGCGTTTTTTTTTGTCTTTTTTTTATAGAAATCGGCTTTGACTGCCGTGCAAAAAACTCTAATCCCTGCTTGTTTGTTACTTAAGAACCTAGGTAATGTGCGTTCTAATCTCTTGGAGTGAATATGTTACAAGTTTTTAACCTATTGTTGGTTGCTTTGATTGTGATTGGTTTTTTTGTCTTTATAAAAAACAAAGTTATGATGGTTCTGAGAAAGCATGCCTTATCGGGTAAACCTTTATACGTGTACGAAAAGGTGACTTCAATGAATAACCTAGATGCCGACGCTATAGAAGCTCTTGGCGAGAGTGTTCATGTTAATGAATGCTTGGTAGATGGTAAGAAACAAGATAAAATAGTCAACTAGAATACGCTAGGTTGATTCTTTTCTGTTGAGACCTTTTATTTGCACTTCTGTTGGGTGATTTTTTTGATATTCCACATACCTCTGGTTGGCATAAAGCCTCGAACAATTATTTGCCTTATCTTTGTGCTTGGGCTCTATTTGCATTCATTTGACACTATTAACCTATCGTTTCGGATATTATTCGCATCCGAATTGTTGCTTCTGGTATCCATTTCTTTATATGCTCTCGAAAACCTCCTGCACTTAAAAAACAAAAACCCTTGATTTTTAATCAGGAATTATTATCATATCCCAATTATAGGGTTAGATTCGGTTGTGAATACAGTGAGAAAAGTCAGGTTTCCAGATACAATTGGCAATGTAGTATTACTGTTCTCTAGATCTGTATCTTTTTCAACAAAGCAGATGGAAGATCAATCCCCCTTCAACTGCCTGAAAATCTTTTTATTCTCTTTAGCGCTTTCTTCTTTATCCTTTGTTCTTACATCGGATATAACT
>Ga0105356_10000490_pt1 | contig 37384 bp, 36 predicted proteins | sample GOMGulsemesocosm_3_FD_83502 | JGI IMG/M metagenome (GOLD analysis project Ga0105356, IMG submission 83502) | Methane-oxidizing microbial communities from mesocosms in the Gulf of Mexico - GOM9D Gulf of Mexico | ecosystem: Environmental > Aquatic > Marine > Cold seeps | place: Gulf of Mexico...
TCGTCTGGATTCAAAATCCAAAGTTCTTCACCGCCAGGACCTGCGGCTAATACCATGCCTTCCGACATGCCAAAGCGCATTTTTCGTGGCGCTAGATTGGCAACCATAACGGTTAACTTACCTTCCAAGTCTTCGGGCTGATAGGCCGATTTAATACCCGCAAATACATTTTTCATCTCGCCGTCCAAATCTAAGGTGAGTTGCAGTAATTTGTCGGCTTTTTTCACATGCTCGGCTTTAACAATACGGGCGATGCGCAGATCCACTTTGGCGAAGTCATCGAAGCTAATTTCTTCAGCGATAGGGTCTTTAGCCAGCGGAGAGTTAGGGTCTAACTTCGGTGCGGCGGCTTCCGCTGCGGCTTTCAGGTCTTCTTTGGAAGCTTCGATCATTGCGTCTAGCTTGTCTTGCTCGATGCGCGTCATCAAGGGCTTGAACTTGTTCACATCGTGACTTAGCAGCGGCGTCTGTGCGTCACTCCATTGCAGCTTACTTTCATTCAAGAAGGCTTCAGCGCCCTCGGCAACAACAGGTACAACCGGCTTCAAGTAAATAACCAGCTGGCGGAATAGGTTGATGCCCGTAGTGCAGATGTCGAGTACTTCTTGCTCTTTACCTTCTTGCTTGGCCAGTGCCCAAGGCTCGGCATCGGCGATGAAGGTATTCGCTGCATCGGCGAGGGCCATGATTTCACGCATGGCTTCGCGGTAGTTGCGAGACTCGTAAAGCTCGGCAATACGATCTGATTTTTCTGCGGCCTGCTCGAATAGTTCGGGGCGGGCCATAGATGCGGATAGCTCGCCACCGCCGAGCTTTTTCACAAAACCTGCACAGCGGCTGGCGATGTTGACTACCTTACCAACCATGTCGCTGTTAACTTTTAATTTGAAATCTTCTAAATTCAAATCTAGGTCATCAATACCATTGCCTAGCTTGGCGGCATAGTAGTAGCGCAGGTACTCTGGGTCGAAGTTATCTAAGTAGGTGCGGGCTTTAATGAAAGTGCCACGTGTCTTAGACATCTTCGCACCATTCACCGTGAGGAATCCGTGGCAGAATACTCCAGTGGGCTTGCGAAAGCCTGCGCCCTCCAGCATGGCGGGCCAGAATAGGGTGTGGAAATAGGCGATGTCCTTGCCGATAAAGTGGTACAGCTCGGTGTCGGAGCCCTCGGCCCAGAACTCGTCAAAATTCAACGCTGAGTTTTTGCTGCACAGGTTTTTAAAGCTGGCCATATAGCCAACGGGAGCATCTAGCCATACGTAGAAATATTTGCCCGGTGCGTCGGGGATTTCGAAGCCGAAGTAGGGGGCGTCGCGGGAGATGTCCCAATTTTTCAGGCCCGACTCAAACCATTCATTGATTTTATTGATGATCTCGTCTTGTACGTGACCGCCGTTCATCCACTCCTTTAGAAAGTCTTGGAAATCGCCGAGCTTAAAGAAATAGTGCTCGGACTCTTTCTTGGTCGGTGTTGCGCCACTGATCGCAGAGCGTGGGTTGACCAAATCAGTTGGATCGTATGTTGCCCCACATGCTTCGCAGGAATCACCATATTGGTCCTCTGCTCCGCACTTCGAGTTGGGGCACGTGCCTTTGATAAAGCGGTCGGGCAGGAACATGCCCGCTTCCGGATCGTAGGCTTGTTCGATGGTTTTGACTTCGATGTGGCCTTTGTCGCGCAGCTGGGTGTAAATGTAAGAAGACAGCTCGCGGTTTTCCTCACAGTGGGTGAGGTGGTAATTGTCAAAGGCGATGTTGAAGTCGGCAAAATCCGCGCGATGCTCAACGCCAATATTGGCAACTAGTTCTTCTGGTGTGATGCCTTCGGCTTGAGCCTTTAGCATGATCGGCGTACCGTGGGCGTCGTCGGCACAAACGTAATAGCACTCGTGGCCGCGCATGCGCTGGAAGCGTGTCCATATGTCCGTTTGAATGTATTCCACCATGTGGCCTAGGTGAATAGAGCCGTTGGCGTAGGGCAGGGCGGAAGTAGCGAGGATTTTGCGGGACATGGCGAGCCTTTAGCGTGATAAATGAATCAGGGGGAGGATTTTATACTGTTTCACAATAGAGTGCGTGGGATAATAGCCCGAATAGATCGTTTTTCAGGATTTTTGCATTGATTGACTCAGCATCAATAAAGCGCCATCAGGTGCAAAGTGGCCAAAGCGCGCATAAAAACATTAAAAATATTATTGCCGTGGGCTCTGGCAAGGGCGGGGTGGGTAAGTCGACGACCTCGGTTAATGTAGCGGTGTCTCTGGCTCAGCTGGGCTTGCAAGTAGGCGTGTTGGATGCAGATATCTACGGGCCGAGTATGGGGATGATGCTCGGTGTAGCTGAGCGCCCCGAGTCACTCGATGGCAAAACCATGCAGCCCCTGCAGGCTCATGGCGTGCATTTTAATACCATGGCGGTACTGGTAGACCAAGACGAGCCAATGATTTGGCGCGGCCCCATGGTGAGTCGCGCACTGGTACAGCTACTGGAAGAAACCAACTGGCCAGAGCTGGATATAATGATTGTTGATCTGCCGCCGGGCACAGGGGATATTCAGCTAACTCTGTCCCAGAAAATCCCCGTGGCAGGGGCGGTGGTGGTGACCACGCCCCAGGATATAGCCCTATTAGATGCGCGTCGCGCGGTGAAAATGTTCGAGAAAGTAGGTATCAATACTCTAGGCGTGATTGAGAATATGAGTACCCATGTGTGCTCTACCTGTGGCACACAAGAAGCTATCTTTGGCGAGGGTGGTGCGGCACAGTTGGTGAAGGACTTTGATACTGAGTTATTGGGCCAGCTGCCTCTGCATAAGGATATTCGCCTGCAAAGTGATGAGGGTCAGCCCATCGTGGCCGCATTAGAGGGGGGGGGTATTGCTCAGTCTTACCAACGTGCGGCGACTAGCTTGATAGCGGCTTTGCAGCAGCAGCCAAAGGATTTTAGTGCCTCCTTTGGCAAGATCGATGTACAGATAAATACTGCTGAGTAGCCGCGGGGCGGCATATCCTTTATATTCGCGTATCATTTATGCTCCTGTATGACCCACGTATGCTCAAGTAACAAGAGATTAACCATGAGATTATCAGATCAGCACATCATCGAAGCCTTGAATGAGGGCCGAATTGGCGTAGAGCCTCGCCCAGAGGACGACAGTATCAGCGGTGTGAGTGTGGACTTACATTTAGGTGATCGCTTTCGTGTATTCAGTTCACATACCACGCCACATATCGACCTGAGCGGCACCCGCGAAGAAATGAATCACGCTATTGATCAAGTCATGAGCGATGAAATTCAGGCGACAGGTGATGAGGCATTTTTCTTGCACCCAGGGGAGCTGGCTCTGGGTGCGACCCTAGAGTCAGTAACCCTGCCTGACGATATTGTGGGTTGGTTAGACGGGCGTTCGAGCTTGGGACGTCTGGGTTTGATGGTGCATGTCACCGCCCACCGCATCGACCCGGGCTGGGGGGGCAACATAGTTTTAGAGTTCTATAACTCAGGTAAGTTACCATTGGCATTGCGCCCAGGTATGTCTATCGGTGCGATCAGCTTTGAGACTATGAGTGGGCCTGCCTTGCGACCCTACCGCAAGCGCACGGATGCTAAGTATCGCAATCAAAGCGGGCCGGTGGCGAGTCGCCTCTCGGATGAGAATAGTTAGTTAGGTAGTAATTATTTGAGGGGTTAGCGCAAGCTCATAATCGGCCAGCCCTTATCCTTGGCATATTGCTCAAGCTCGGGGGCGGCGTCCACGGCAAATGGGTAGTCGACGATATCGAGTAGCGGAATGTCGTTTTGAGAGTCGCTGTAAAAGTAGCTGCCCTCTAAGTTGTGGTCGTTTTCTGCCAGCCACTCGTTCAAGCGTATAACTTTACCTTCCTGGAAGGCGGGTGTGCCCGCGACTCTGCCGGTGTACTGGCCGTCAATCATTTCTGGGTCGGTGCCAATAAGGTGGCTTACCCCTAGGCGCTCGGCAATAGGGCCTGTTACAAAGCTATTCGTCGCGGTGATGATCATCAAGTAATCACCTTGCTCGCGGTGCTTTTGCAATAACTCTAGGCCCTTGGGCAGAATCATCGGCTCGATGACTTCCTGCATGAATTCGGCATGTAGTTCATTGAGCTTGGTCAGATTGTTGTCCTTTAGAGACTTCAAGGCAAATTCCAAAAAGGCTTGGATGTCTAAGTTTCCTTGCTCGTAATCCTCATAGAACTTGGTGTTGGTGCGTGTGTACTCCTCGGCATCAACCATGCCTTTGCGGCACAGGAATTGCCCCCAGCTGTAATCAGAATCGCCACCGAGTAAGGTGTTGTCTAGGTCAAAAATTGCTAGGGCCACCGCATTGCTCCACTAATGTATAAATAAGGTTTGTATAAACTGGTCAAAGGCGCCAATTTATGGAAGAATCGACATTATATCAGCAGGAGAGCCGAGATGCTTTTTTCCCGTGAAAACAATAACAAAGGGATGCCTGCGACCAATGCGTGACATCCGATAAGAGGCAGCTAGTGATAGATTCTGAAGGCTACCGCGCCAATGTGGCTGTGGTGCTGATAAATGACGAAAAACAGGTGTTCTGGTGTCGACGTATCGGCCAGGACGCTTGGCAGTTCCCGCAGGGAGGCATGGATGAAGGTGAAACGCCAGAAGAGGCGATGTTTCGTGAATTGCGTGAAGAAACGGGTTTGTTGCCCCACCATGTAGACGTTGTGGGTCGGACCCGCGACTGGTTGAAGTATAATTTACCTGAGCACTTGGTGCGTCATCACTCCAAGCCTGTGTGCATAGGCCAGAAGCAAGTCTGGTTCTTATTGCAGTTTCGCGGCACTGCGCAGGATGTTGATTTAGTCAGTCACGGCGACAGACCTGAATTTGATGACTGGAGCTGGGTGGACTACGACTTGCCCGCCACTCAAGTCATCGACTTTAAGAAGGACGTCTACCAACGCGCCATGCAAGAACTCAAACACCTAATAGGGCAGCACTAAGATGATGCAAAGTCTGCTGAAAATTGTTAAGGAGGTCGGTGCTACTGACAGCTTGGACGATGCCCTGCAGATTATTGTTAGCAAAGTACAGAAGGCGATGCAGGTGGACGCCGTGTCGGTGTACTTGGTGGAAGAAGGTGGCGAAAAAACCGAGATGGTATTGCGTGCGACCCACGGGCTGAAGAAAAAAGCCGTGGGCCGTATTCGACTATCCGAGGGTGAGGGGTTGGTGGGTCTAGTGGCCGAGCGGGCAGAAACCATCAACTTGGATGACGCGGCATCTCACAAGCGTTTCCTATACTTTCCCGAATCTGGTGAGGACCTGTTTCATTCATTCCTAGGCGCGCCCATTGTTAACCACGGTGATGTGCACGGTGTAATTGTTGTGCAACAGCGCACGCCGCGCCTGTTTGATGAAGATCATGTCGCCTTCATGATTACCTTGGCCTCGCAAATTGGTGGTTCTATTTCTCAAGCCACCGTCAGCCAAGAAGTTAGCCAGCGCAGCCGCCGTGGCTTGCGCCCGCGTAAAGACCAGCAGCGTATAAAGGGTTTGGCGGGTTCCTCGGGTTTGGAGATTGGTGAAGCAGTGGTTGTTTATACTCTGGCCAATCTTGATGACATTCCTGATCGAATACCGCGTTCTCTCAGTGATGAGCTTGGCGCGTTTAAGGCAGCTGTGCAAGCGACCATGGAAGATATGCGCCGGATTGCCAAGAGTATGCGTGAAGTGCTGCCGCCTGAAGAGGCGGCTATCTTTGATGCCTATGAAATGATGCTGGACGGTGGGCCCTTAATTGACGATGCGGTCAAATACATCAAGGCGGGCAACTGGGCCCAAGGCGCTTTTCGCCGTACTATTCAAGAGCACGTTAAGGTCTTTTTGGAAGTGGATGATGCCTACCTGCGCGAGCGTGCAGAAGACATTAAAGATCTAGGCCGTCGAGTCATCATGCACCTGCAAGAGAAAAAGGTAAGGGTGCATGACTGGCCGCGCAAGACGATCTTGGTGGGTGAGGAAATTTCCGCCACGCAGTTGGCCGAAGTGCCTCCCGATCGTTTAGCGGGTATCGTCACCGTGCACGGCTCGGGCTCCTCCCATGTAGCGATTTTGGCTAGAGCTATGCAAGTGCCTGCGGTGATGGGGGTGAATGACATTCCCATGAACTTGATTGATGGGCGCGAGCTAATTCTCGATGGTTATGCGGGGCATGTTGTCATCTCGCCTAACTGGGCTTTGAAGCTTGAGTATACCCGTTTAATCAAGCAAGAGCGCCAGCAGAGCAAAGAGTTAAGCAGTCTAGTCGATAAGCCCGCGGTGACCCGTGATGGTGTGCGCATTAATTTGTTTGCCAATACGGGCTTGATCTCTGATTTAACCCCCTGCTTGAATAGTGGTGCTGAGGGTATTGGCCTTTACCGTACGGAAATCCCTTTCCAAATTCGTGATCGTTTTCCCTCGGAAGAAGAGCAGTACGACATCTACCGCCAGGTGCTAGAGAGCTTTGCGCCTCGCCCTGTGGTGATTCGTACACTGGATATTGGTGGCGATAAGCCACTCGAGTACTTTCCAGTTGAGGAGGCTAACCCTTTCCTGGGTTGGCGAGGCATCCGCATTACTTTGGATCACCCGGAGCTGTTTCTTAATCAGGTGAGGGCGATGCTTAAGGCTAGTCACGGCTTGAATAATATACGCATCTTACTACCGATGATCAGTAGTATGCGCGAGCTACATGACGCCAAGTGTTTGATTGAGCAAGCCCATACGGAGCTAGTGGCCGAGGGCTATAACGACCCCATGCCTAAAATTGGCGTGATGATAGAAGTGCCGTCGTCGGTTTATTTGATGGACATGATGGTCAAGCATGTGGATTTCTTCTCGATAGGTACCAACGACTTAACTCAATATTTACTAGCGGTTGATCGCAACAATGAACGTGTAGCGCACCTTTATGATTCTTTACACCCTGCTGTTTTACACGCGATATTAACGGTATTGAACGTAGCCATACGTCACAATAAGCCTGTATCGGTTTGTGGCGAGCTAGCAGGCGACCCGTTGGGAGCCTTGTGTTTGATGGGTATGGGTGTGCAGAGTTTGAGCATGAGCGCGGGTAGCCTGCCTAAGGTCAAAAAAGTCATAAGAAGCTTTAGCTCAGAAGAGTCGCAAGATATCGTTTCGGCGGTATTGCCTTTGAATGACGGCAGTGAAGTGCGTGAAAGGCTGATTGCAGAAATTGAAAAGGCTGGCTTGGGTGGGCTGATTCGCGCTGGGCGATAATGCGCGGGTAGCTTGCATGAGAGGCCGCCATAGTGATCGGTTTCAGTGTATTTTTCAGTAGGTGGGGCCATGTTGCTTGTGTTGCACTGGCTTTCAATAATAAATTGTGTATTCGGCCTTGCCTGTTGTAGGCATGCATCTAACGACAAAGTTGGGTCATTTAGGCGGCAATAACCATAATGCTGCACTGCAAAAAAATAGAATAAAATAGTATACTGAGCCCGTCACAATGTCGTGACGACCTTTAAGCGAGGCGCTCTTCATGGAGCTAGATGCTGTTCTTCTTTCCCGCTTACAGTTTGCCTTCACGGTAAGCTTTCATATTTTATTCCCCACTTTATCCATTGGAATGGCCGCTTTTTTAGCGGTGCTCGAAGGCCTGTGGCTAAAGACAGGCAGACAGGAATTCAAGCACCACTATCACTTTTGGGCGAAGATATTTGCTCTTAGCTTCGGCATGGGTGTGGTTTCAGGAATTGTCTTATCCTACGAGTTTGGCACCAACTTTAGTCACTTCTCCGAGGTCGCGGGCAACATCATTGGGCCCTTGATGACCTATGAAGTACTGACGGCTTTCTTCTTAGAGGCGGGTTTTTTGGGGGTGATGCTCTTTGGCTGGAACAAGGTCGGGCCGCGTATGCACTATTTTGCAACCTGTATGGTTGCGGTAGGCACCATGTTTTCGGCTTTTTGGATACTGTCTGCCAACTCATGGATGCATACGCCTCAGGGCGCGGAGCTAATTGATGGTGTGTTCTATCCAGTGGACTGGTTTAAGATAGTCTTTAACCCCTCCTTTCCCTATCGTCTAACGCATATGTTAATCGCCTCTATGTTGACGACGGCGTTTTTTGTCGCAGGTGTGTCTGCTTGGTATTTGTTTAAGAAGCGCGAGCAAGGCTTTGCTAAACGCAGCTTGCAAATGGCGGTGTGTACTGCCGCTTTATTGGCTCCTTTGCAAATATGGGTAGGCGATTTGCACGGCTTAAACGTATTAGAGCATCAGCCTATGAAGGTTGCTGCAATGGAGGGACGTTGGGAGACCATGAAGGGGGCGCCCTTATTGTTGTTTGCGGTCCCCGATCAAGAGCAGCAAAAAAACCATTTTGAAATAGGCGTGCCGAAGCTGGCTAGCTTGATATTAAAACACGATGCCGACGCTGAAATTCTTGGCTTAAAAGAAGTGGCCAGAGAAGATCAGCCTCGTATGTCCGTGGTGTTCTGGTCTTTCCGAGTGATGGTGGGTATCGGCATGGCCATGCTCGGGCTAGCTTGGTTGTCTCTTTTTTTACTGCGCGGAGGCAAGTTATTTAGCGCGAATAGGCTGTTAGCTACATTGGTGTTGTTCACGCCCGCCGGTTTTATTGCCACACTGGCAGGTTGGTTTGTGGTTGAAGTGGGGCGCCAGCCTTGGTTAGTTAATGGCTTATACCGCACGGTTGATGGGGCGTCCGTATTGCCAGCTAGCAATATTATTTGGTCGTTGACTTCTTTTGTTGCGGTCTACACAGCTATTTTTAGTGCGTTTTTGTATTACCTGTTACTGGTGATACGTCGGGGCCCTGAGGCTCATGGCGATAGCGACCCAGTACTGACACCTCAGGGGCCGGCGCACCCTGCCTTCATGCCTGTTACGGAGGAAGAGCAATGACTGAAATTACACTCATGTGGGCAGCGGTGATTGCTCTTGGCGTGATGATCTACGTCGTATTGGATGGCTTTGACCTAGGCATAGGCATGTTGTTCTTATTTCAGCCACGCATACGCAACCGAGATGTGATGATGACGTCTATTGCACCCATGTGGGATGGTAATGAAACGTGGATGGTACTGGGGGGCGCAGGCTTGCTTGCGGCTTTCCCCAAGGCCTATGCCTTATTGCTGTCGGCCTTGTATGTGCCGATTATATTAATGCTATTGGCTTTAGTGTTGCGTGGTGTCGCCTTTGAGTTTCGTTTTAAAACGAATCGTCACCGTTTAGCCTGGGGCATCGTTTTTTCTGTTGGTAGCACCCTCGCTGCTTTTAGTCAGGGCGCTATTCTGGGTTCGGTCGTGCAGGGGATTAATGTCGTTGATGGGGAGTATGCCGGCGGCACTTGGGGCTGGTTAACTCCCTTTAGTGCCTTCACTGGCTTTGCTGTGATGGTCGGCTATGTGATGTTGGGTGCAACATGGCTAGTGATGAAGACGGTGGGTGACTTACAAGACTGGAGCTATCGTGTGGCTAAAATCATACTGCCTATCTGGTTGCTATCTATTGGCGTGGTCAGTGTCTGGACGGCTTTCTCCGAGCCAGAAATATCTGCACGTTGGTTTGATTTGCCGAACTTCTACTACCTATCTCAGGTGCCCTTGATTACCTTAATTATTGCGGCGGCCTGTTGGTGGAATCTGTATCACAGTAACCAGAAGGCGCCATTTTACTTGTCTATCGCCTTGTTTGTACTTTCCTTTATCGGGTTGATTATCAGTATTTGGCCCTATATTGTGCCCCGTGTACTGACGCTAGATCAGGCAGCAGCGGCACATTCCTCACAGGTTTTTTCCTTTATCGGTATTGCGATATTCTTGCCCTTCGTGATTGGCTATACTGCGGTGAGTTATCGTGTCTTCAGAGGCAAAGTGAAGGATGGTAATGCCTATCATTAAAGAGCGGCAGAAGCGGGTAGAACAAACGGCAGCTAAGAAAAATTGGCTGTGGTTTGCGGGAATTTATATCGCCTCTTTGGCTATATTTATTCTTGCTGTTTATGGTCTGCGCTGGTTGATGCCCCAGCTTTTATTTTGGTAATGCGGATAGCTTGGAAAGAAGCTCTAGTTGTGAATAAATCTTATTTACAATAAAATTCAGCTGTTGAAATTTCTCGGTGCTAGTGCCTAACGGGGCGTTGGCACAACTAAAGGTTTAAGTAATGTTGTTCGATATATTTGTGACTGGTGGCTGGGTAGTCTGGGTGCTGTCAGGCTTTTCTCTGGTGGCCATGACCGTGGCGGTTTATAAATTCATACAGTTTTATCGCGCTGGGGTCTGGGGGCACAAGCAGGTTGACCAGGCCTTGCAGCTGTGGAATCAAGGTCAGTCAGAGCAAGCGGTCTCTCAGTTGTCGACACAGCGCAGCGCTGTGGCTAGGGTGACGGCGCAGACCTTGGCCTTACTACACCAAGGGCGTAGCGCCGAGCAGACCCGTGAAGAAAGCCTTCGCCTTGCGGGGAAGGAGCTATTTCTGTTGCGTGATCATCTGCGTATTATCGAGGTGATCGCTAACCTTAGCCCCCTGTTGGGTTTACTGGGAACAGTGCTAGGTATGATTGATGCTTTCCAACAAATGCAATTGGCGGGTGCACAGGTTGACCCCAGTGCCTTATCGGGAGGAATTTGGGAAGCGTTACTGACGACGGCCGCTGGCTTGGTTGTCGCAATCCCAGCCGTAATGATGTTGAACTGGTTTGAACAACAGGTGGAGCGCTGTAAGCATCACTTGGAGGACAGTTTGACTCGCATTTTTGTGGCTCAATAGGCGTTGATAGTTTAGTTCATGGTGATGCGAATCGACTCCCCTACGCCCGCGAGACACAGCATTAGTTTGACACCCTTAATTGATGTGGTGTTCATCTTGCTTATTTTTTTCATGTTGGCGTCCAGCTTTGCCAAGTGGCAGGGCGTGGAGCTTGGTGTGGGACAGTCTCAAGAAGTGCCACAGGATCAGCCCGAGTTGATGATTATTCAAATTACCGCCAATAGTGGTTGGCAACATCAAGGCTCGCTGATTAGCGCTGAAGATATGTTGCAGCGCTTATCCCAGGCTCGTGAGGAAGCTAAGGCCTTGAACATTATGTTACAACCGATGAAGGGGTCACAGGTTCAATCCTTGGCGGACGCCCTTGGGCTGTTGCGTGAGCAGGGGTTTAGCAAGGTTGGCCTAGTACGGGAGGCGTCGTGAATCGCCCGTTGAAGATAGAGCAGCCCGCAGCGCGCAGCCAGCCAGAAAATACACTACCCATGATTAACGTGGTTTTTCTGCTGCTAATTTTCTTTATGTTGGCTGGCGCTTTTAAGCGTCCAGAGTTATTGCCTGTGATATTGCCGGAAGCTCAAGGCTTACAAGAGTTTCAGCGAGAAGAGTTGTTATTACTCGTGGGTGCAGAAGGCAAGATTGCATTTGATGGTCAGCTACTGAGCTTGGAACAGCTAGGGGCACAGATCGCCTTGCATCAGGAACAGCTGCAAGCTAGCGGTCTACAGCTAAAGGCTGATGCCGACTTAGACTCTCAACGCCTATTAGATGTGGTTGAAGTATTGGCAGAGCAGGGGATTACCTCAGTCAAATTGATGGCGGAACGCTTTGAATAGCGCGATTACCCTGTCCGAGCCCGCGCAAGAGCAGCCTAGTTTACAGTGGCTGGGAGCATTGCTATTAGCGGTTGTCTTACACGGCATGATCATTGCTGCGGTGGTGGCGGCACCTAGTGCTCAACAGCCTGCCCTAGTGGCTAAGGGGGAGGGTGTTGGTGGTATTGAAGTCGGTATCGCCAGATTGGTGAAGCCCAAGCCCGTTCCCGCCTCGCCCCCCCCGGAAGTAGTCAAGAGGAAAACAGTGACCAAGCCGGTCGTGAAGCCTATTGTCAAAGCTGTACACACTCCAGCGGTGGCCGAGGCCCTCCCGGTTGCCCCTGTGGAAGAGCGTGAGCACGAAGCACTGGAAGCGCCGGACATGGAGGCGAGTGAGCCGGAGGCCGTAGAAGCGGTTGCCGGGGGGGCTGCGGTGCAGGCGGTGAAAATTGATTATCACAGCCGCCTAATGGCTCATTTACTGAAACATAAACGCTACCCCAGTCGCGCGAAGCGTCGACGCCAGCAGGGCAGTATGGAGGTGAAGTTTAGTGTCGATAAACAGGGCAATGTGTTGAACTTTTCTATTGTCGAGAGTTCGGGGCATAAGGCCTTAGATAAGGCCGCCTTAGATATGCTAAAGCGTGCGCAGCCGCTGCCATCCATCCCCGATGACCTCGGGGTTAGTGTGTTTCACGACAATTTCCGTATTAGTTTTAAGCTGTCAGAATCTTGATGCGGATAGTCGTTATGGGTCTATCCGTATTAGGTCATTTTATTAAGGCCAAATTTCAGTTTTTGGGTATGACTGCCCGCAAGCCATGTGTTGGCCCAGCGATCCCAAATTGCGAGACAGCTCCCCATATTTTTATCCCAATGCTTTTGGTCTGCGCTGTGATGAATCTGGTGTTGGGCAGGACTGATAAACCAGCGTTCTAATTTTCCAAAACTCAGCGGTATATGACTGTGGCGCAGATTGGCGGCGCAGGCGTTGAAGATAAAGCCAAAGGCGTTGGCGCCGAGAATATCCCAGCTGCTGATGCGCCCTTCGAAACAATAGATAAATAAGCCAGAGATTAAACCGCCCGTGATTATGTTACGCAGACTGAGTAAGGCCATCTCTAAGGGGTTAAAGCGATAGAGCGTTAGGGGGGTGAGCGTTTCTGCACTGTGATGTAGGCGGTGAATTTTCCACAGCCAGGGAAAACGATGCATAGCGTAGTGCAGGGCAAAGCGAGTGAAATCATCGGCGATAAAAAAGCACAGGGTGAATAGGCTGATTAATAGTGTGCTCTCTAATTGCCAATGAAGGGCATCGCCGAGGCCGTAGTACAGCCCCTTGTGTACAGCGATGGCGACACCCAATTGGCTGCCAATGACGGGTATAACTAGGAGCACACGTAGTACGTTGTTGATCAGTAGCAGGCCGAGGTCGAGCAGGGTGGAGCGGTTAAGGTAGTGCTGTGGTTGCCAAGCGATGCGAATAGCCTGTTGTAGGCTATCCGCATGCTTGTATTTATAGCTGTGCCACAGGGCGATAAGGGCAGAGCTAAGCAAAAAAAACCAGAAGATACGTTTGTCACTCTGAGCGATATAGCTCAGGGTGTCGAATAGTATTTCCTTTATCTCCTGCACCTCTAGAAGCGGTATTTAGCGCTGGCGACAAAACTACGTGGCTTGTTGGGGCGTGCACCTAAAGGGCGGCGGGAGACAACCTTAATCTCGTCGGCGATGTTTTCCACTTTAAGCTGGAAGCTTAGCTGGTCATCGACATAGTAGTTACCTGCCCAGTCGATGGTGGTTAGGGCTTCAGCCTTAACCCCTTGTAATGCCACTCCTGTTCCAGCGGTTTCCAGCATTTCACTGCGGTATTTGATAGCGATATTGCTGTCCCAGCTATAGGCGCTTAATCCAACGTCTAAGCGTGCCGTGTGCTCGGGCGTATAGGGCAACTCGTCACCCTTGCTTACAATGCCCCATTGATTAAATGACGATGAGAAGCCTTCCTGAAATTCACTTTGGGTCAGTGTGTAGCTGAAATTGATAGGTAGCGAGTAGCTGTCATTGAGTTGTTTTTCATAGCTGCCGCGCAGTTCTAGGCCGGAGACATGAACGCTGCCCCCATTAAAGCTGCTGCTCGATCCACAGGAGGGGTCGCTAGCGCGGCAACGGCCAATTAAATTGCTGTAGTCACTAAAGAATCCGATGGCTTCCCAGGATAGCTCGGGTGAGGCGTAGCGCACGCCATACTCTAAGTTGATACTTTCCTCAGGGTCGGCGGTATTGCCGGCAGCGCCAGGGCCAGCGGGCGAATAGCCACGGTGAAGCCCCGCGAGTAAACCGTATTGCGGTGTGAGCTGATAGAAAATACCCGCACCAGCCAAGACGGTGGACTCGTCATTGCTGGCATTGCTAGCAGGGTTTAAAAAGTCGTGATGCTCAGATGAAATATCTACCGCTCTTAGCCCCAGATCTAAGCGCAGTTCTTTTGTAAGTTGCATACTGTCCATTAGATAAAGTGCTAGAGCTGTGGACTCATCCTTGTTGAGGTCTTTTATTAAGCGGAAATCATTGTCTACGAGGGTTCCGTTATCGACGGCATAGCCTTTGGCAGTTTGGTTGCGTTCCACATAGTCATAGTGCAAGCGAATGCCGGTCTCTAAGTTATGGGTAATACCGCCTTGCTGAATTTTCTGTCTGGCGGAGATTTCAATGCCTTGGGACTGATATTCACGGTCATTATTAGTGATGTCCAATCCTGTGTTAGGAGGAAGCTGGCTAGTTCCCGTACCTGTGCTAGCAGAGTTGATATCGCCACGCAGTAAATTTAATAACTCGCGACGACGGCTATTGGCACCAGGAGTGTTTAATATCCTTAAAACGTCAGTGTCTTGCCCTAAGTCTAGTGTGGCGTTGGGGCCTGCAAATCCAGCGAATTTATTCCAAGAGCGCTCAAAGGTGTTTATATAAGCTTTGGTACTGAGGTCAAGGCCGTTTTCAAATTGGGCTAAGTGGAACAAGTGGATTTGTCTGTGCTCGGAGGTGAATTTATCAAGCTGGCTGCCGATATAGCGACGCGTGGGGTCGGCGGCAAAGTCCGCTTCGCTGAGGCCTAGGTAAGTCTCATTGGAGTCCTCGTCGGCAAAGCCGAGCTTAAGGTCAAAGCGATGCTGGGTGTTGCCGCTAACTTCGGGGCTCCAGCTGAGGCGCAGGTTGACGTCGTTTCGGTTAAAGCCGGTGTCACCGCCATTATCCAGTTCTTTAAAACCGTCGCTGCCCAGATAAAGGGCGTCAATCAAGTAATTTACATTGTCGCTGAGCTTGTCGCCGTAAACGGCGTGTAACTTGCGGTAGTTGTCTGTGCCATAGGATGCTTCGATAAAGCCATTGCGCTCGCCTATAGCGGGGCGGGTGATCATGTTCATCGCGCCACCAACGGTGCGCGGCCCGTACTTGACGGCAGAGGGGCCCTTGAACACATCAATGCTTTGCATGCGTGCAACATTGGGAAAATAGTAAGCAGCGGGTGCGGCGTAGGGGGCGGGTTTAATCAGTATGCCGTCTTCCATCAGGGTGATGTTTTGGCTGCGCTCTGATGCCGCGCCGCGTATGCCGATATTGGGGCGCAAGCCGTAACCATCTTCCTCGCGCACGTAGACGCCGGGCACTTGGCTAACCACTTCGTGAATATCTGAAGTATTGAGCTTCTCTAGGCTATCCGCATCCACGCTGTGAGCGGAGCCTGAAAGTGTTTCAATGTTCTCTATACTACCGTGTATCCACAGGGTATCTAATTCTTTATCCTCTGCGGCTGAGACGCACAGGCTAAATGCGGATAGGCTGACGAGGGTGATTTTTTGTAATCGAGTATAAATCATAATCTTCTTTGTTTCGACGGATGGGTTGGAGCAATGAAACGAGCCCGGGTTAAGGCGGGCTCAACAAGGGCTTAGTCACCATCGCCAGAGACCGGGCCAGGTACATCTAAATTAACCACAGTAGCAAAGGTGGTCTTCATGAAATCAGATAGCACTTTGACTTCACGGTAAATAGCACAAGGTTCTGGGGTAGTGTTGGTGCTAGAAGAATCTGCGGTCGTTGCGCAGTTAGTTTCCCCTGTGGGGTTGTCAATGGTCGTGAGCTGGTCGAATAGGTTGCTACTGCTCTGGGCGTCTATACTGGCAATGGCCTGGTCAATATTGGCAACAAAAGCATCGCTGTCTGCTTGCCTACTCGCTGCAATGAATATGTCGTCAAAGCCCTTGCCATCACCGCCAGTAAATATGTTTTTCATACTTTCTAAATTGGCCTTAATACTTGCATAGGAGTTTTTAGCAATATTGTTCTCTACTAATTCAGGGCATGTATTATCTGTACATGGGCCTGCATTTTTCAGTTTTGCGGGTTCCCCTAGCTTAGTATCCTTAACGCTCTTGTCGATATTTTCGACAACCAGTTCAAAAAATGCCTTGATCTGTGTGACGCCAGTCGAGTCCTTGGGGGTCAGGAAGCTGCTGCGCCCCGCATTATTGTTTGCCGTCCAAGCGTCTACAATAGCCTGAGCGTTTGTTGCTACTTCGGCAACAACTAGTTTGGCGTAATTACAACGGTCAGTTTGATCAGAATCGCTTGGCACTGTTGTTAAAAAGTTGGGGAATAGTAAAAACTCAAGTGCATCTAAGCCGCGAGCAAAATTGCTGACATTAGCGGGAATGGAGTAGGCATTGCCTTGGGCTTTTAAGTCAGCCACTTCATTGGTAATAAAAGTGTCCTGACCTGTAGTGTGTGGGCTGGCGCTATAGATACGCCCTATTAGATTGCTGCTAGTTAGCGCTACGGGTCCAACCGTGTAGGACTGAGTGGCCTGCCATAGGTTAGATGTCGTTTTCCACTCGGTTTGAGCGGCATCTCTAGTTGAGGTGGAGGTGACATCTGTACAATAGTTAGTAACAGCACTAGATAAGTTACTAATAGCATTGCTAAAGGCGTTGTAGCCGGGTATCACCACGTTGTCGACTAGATTGGCGCTGATGTCGAAATTTATGCCTGAGGCCACAGTTGTGGCGGGAGCTGGGGTATTACCGCCGCCACCGCCACCGCAGGCAGAGAGTAGGATGCTGCTTAGGGCAATAAAGGCTGTTGCTGAGTCATATCGGTGTAACTTATTAAAAAATTGCATTGCGTAAACCTCTCAGGTTGAATGTGCTGAATTTTATAGGCTTTACTGAGACAACAAAAGCGGCATAGAGCCGCTTTTGTCAATTAGATGGAGTTAACAGGGGTTACCAGTTAGCCACATCATCAGCATTAAAGCCGTAGGCGTTCTGCATCCAGCCGCGTGCTTCGGTTAGCTTCGCCTGGTAAGCGGTAGCTGCCGCTACATCAGTGAATATCGCCTCGTCACCCATAGCTGCCAAGATTGCTTCGTACACTTTTAGAGTATCCGCACTCTGGTGGAAGGGAGACTCAGGGTTGAATTGAAGGCTGAGTGCAAAGCCCTTCATTTCACTCCAGTGCTTAGCTAGGTCGCGATAGGCGCTAACACCGTTGAATTTGCCTTGGCCATCAATGAAGCTCTGTAGGTCGGCATTGGTGTCATTGATGTAGTGAACCACGGTGGCTGCTATACATTGTTCCCACACCTGAGCCGCCTGCTTAGCCGCTTGGCCTAGCTCTGTAGATTGGGTAGTAGTTAGCACACCGCCGTTAGATACGTCGTTAAGGATTTTACGGCCAGTGACGAAAGCGTCGAAGACTTGCTTAGTGTAATTGGTGCCAGACTGGCTGCCCTTGTCGCGCTTGGCACAGTTTACAGAGGCACCAAAGTTGTATTCACTGGTTAGGTTAATAGTAGCGGTGTCGTTATCAACGTCGTTCTTGGATTTCTTGGAGGAAATCTCTTCATCGGTGTAGCTGTCATAGTTAACCGCAGAACCAAAGTAACCATAGCCTTCGTCCCATTTATGCTCAGAAGTAGAGTAGTTTTTGCCTGATGCTTGAGCATTGTTTGAGGCGAAGTCAGTTTTTAAGTAGTCCGCAGTACCCTGTGAAAATGCAACAGCGCCTAGAAGAAACTTTTGTATTAGCTGCGAGAAATCACGACCCTTGCCGTCTACAAATGCTACATCTACATCCACTTCACCGCCCGTAGTCGTCACTGTGGCTTGAGTAGAACCCGTTACTTCATTATTAAGTAGCTGAATGAAGTAGTCGACTAGCTCGCTAGGTGTCGGTGTGTCGTCCATGCCTTCAGACCAGCCCAGCAGCTTGCCGCCTATTAGGTGCTCTGCCTTGTCTTCACCCGCCATTTTGCTACGTAGCTTTTTACCAGTAGAAACATCGCCATAGTTGGTTACCGCCGTAGGTGTTGCAGCTGCACCAGAAAGGCCAGAGCCCTTAGCGCCGCTCTTGGGGCCACTCGCGTCGCTACCCATGAACTGAATGGCTGTAGTGTCAATTGCACTGCTCGGGTCGTCCATATATACGTTCATATCATCCGTTACAGTTGCTGCTGCATTTTTAGCAGTTAGCGCCTTGATGTCGGTCAACATGTCATCGATCAATAGGTGGCGAGTGATTTGGCCTGTATAGGATACTGAAGAGTTGCCCGAACTAGACTGGCTTTCAAACTCGTAAGTGGTCACAGGCTTAGATGTAATTGGCGTCTCAATCGCTGCAAAAGTGACCTTGGCAGGATCGAAAGCTGTACTAGCTGGAGTTGCCGGTGCGTTACCGCTACCGCCGCAGGCAGCAAGGCTAGCTACGCTAGCAAGAGCAAGGATAGAAAGTTTTGCATTCATTTGATATAAACCCGATGTTTGTTATGAGGTGGCTTATAGTAATGCAAATGTAAACGATTCTCAACAGTGCCTTTAGTTTTGATAGGGGAATACAATAATATGCGCTACTTCAAGCTGTATGCCTATATGTTCCCCAATTTTATGGTTGTGATGGCTGGGGGCGTAGCAGAGAATTTGTTCGCCGCTGCTTATTTCTAATAGATAGAGGAAGTTGGCGCCGCGGAAGTGTTTGCGCAGTACTTTGGCTTGCAGTGGGCTGCGGTCGTTATGAATGATGTCGTCGGGGCGAATAAGTACATTGACATTTGTGTGTAATAGCCCGCTAAAGTCCTGATGGCCGCGGAGCTGGCCTAAGCCTGTTTTCACGCTAATGTTGCTATCAATGAAGCCTTTAATAAAGCGCCCTTCACCAATGAAATCCGCCACAAAGCGATTGCTAGGGCAGTGATACAGTTGGTAGGCGCTGTCCCACTGCTGTAATTGCCCATTGTCGAGTACGCCAATTTCGTCCGCCATGGCAAAGGCCTCAAGCTGGTCGTGGGTCACTAGGATGGCTGTGACGTTTTCGGCTTTTAAAATGTTGCGAATTTTATGTGCAAGTTGCTCGCGCAGTTCGCTGTCTATGCTGGAAAAGGGCTCGTCCAATAATAAAATATCTGGCTTTGGTGCCAAGGCGCGGGCTAGGGCGACGCGCTGTTGCTGGCCGCCGGAGAGTTGGTGTGGGTAGTGGCGGGCGCGGGCGCTTAGGTTGGTGAGTTCTAGCAGCTCTTGTACGCGGGCTTGGCGCTGCTTAGCGGACATTTTCTGCAGGCCGAAGGCGATGTTATCCTGTACATTAAGGTGCGGGAACAGGGCGAAGTCTTGAAACACCATGCCTATCTTGCGTTGCTCTACACTGGTGTGGGTCACTAGTTTGCCGTGCAGTTCTACTTCTCCTTTGCTCGCTTTTTCGAAGCCAGCAATAGTGCGTAGCAGAGTGGTTTTACCGCAGCCGCTGGGGCCCAGAAAGCAGCCTATTTGGCCGCGGGCAAGCTCAAAGCTGATGTTATTTAATATGTTTTGGCGATTCAGCGCTACGTTTACATTTGATAATTTAAGCATGGTTGTCCATTCTGTGTGCAATGTTACGGCTGAGTAATAGCACGGGAATTAAGCCGGTCAATATTATCGCAATAGCAGGTAGGGCGGCATCGCTGAGCCGTTCGTCGCTTGCCAGTTCAAAGGCGCGCACGGCTAGCGTGTTAAAATTAAACGGGCGCATAACAAGGGTGGCTGGCAGCTCTTTAAGTACATCAACAAATACAATGAGTAGGGCGGTCAGCAGGGTGCTTTTTAGCAAAGGCAAATGAATCTGTTTGAGTGTCTGCCATTGATTTAAACCTAGACTGCGTGCCGCATCGTCTAGGCTGGTTTTTATTTTACTGAAGCCGGCTTCGACACTTTGCAGTGATACCGCCATGAAGCGAACGAGATAGGCAAAAATTAATAGGGCAAAGGATCCGCCTAATAGCAGGCCATAGCGTTGCCCGGTGAATTGTTCATAATGATTGTTAAAGGCGTTATCAAAAAGGCCTGCGGGGATGATCACGCCAATGGCAATGACGGTGCCTGGTATGGCGTAGCCTATGCCTGCAACGCGTAGGCTGAATGCGGATAGGTTGCGGGACGGCTTTTTCAATAGCTGGGCGCGGCGCTGTTGAAAAATCAACACAGCGGCAATGCTGACGGCGAGTATAGCGCTGACGCCTGCTAGCCAAAAGCTATTCCAGCACAGTTGTAAAAATGCGTGATTGATGTGCGCCCTAGCTTGAATAGCCCAAACTGCTAGCTGTAATACGGGAATGGCAAAGCCTAAAATAAAGGGCGTAAAGCATAGGCTGCTGGCGAGCCAGGCTTTGTGTCCACGCAAGGGCAGGGGTTGTATGCGTTGGTGGCGTTGACTGGTGCTTTGATAACCGCGTTGACGGCGCGAGTACTTTTCTAGTCCAAGGAAGATAAATACGAATAGCAACAGCATGGCGGATAGATTGGCTGCGGCTGCGGCATCTCCCAGACCAAACCAGGTTCTGAATATGCCGGTGGTGAAAGTGCTGATGCCAAAGTATTGCACGGTGCCGTAGTCGGAAAGAGTTTCCATGATGACGAGTGAGGTTCCAGCGACGATGCTGGGGCGGGCCATGGGCAGGGCAATACGCGTGAAGCGTTGCCATGCGGATAGGCCGAGGGTGCGGCCCACGTCTAAGGCACAGATTGATTGCTCTAAAGAGCTGGCGCGGGCGAGCAGGAAAACATAGGGGTAGAGTACTAGGGTGAGCATGGCAATGGCACCGCCCATGCTGCGAATCTCGGGGAACCAGTAGTCGCCGTATTGCCATCCAGTGATGTTGCGCAGCTGGTGGTGTAGAGGCCCTGTGCTCTCGAGTAAGCCGCTATAGGTGAAAGCGATAATATAGGCGGGCATGGCCAAGGGGAGTAGCAGCAGCCAAGGCAGCAGGCGTTGGCCTGGGAATTGATAGAGGGTGGTTAGCCATGCAGTACTTGTGCCTATGATTGTGCTGCCTAGGCCGACACTACAGGCGAGGATTAAGGAGTTTTTTAAGTAATCGCTAAGTACGGTGTCTTTTAGGTGCTGCCACACTTCGGTGTTGGGGCTGAGAGCATATAATCCAACAGTGACCACGGGAGTGGCGAGCATAGCACCAATAAGCAACGCAAAAAGCGCACTGCCTGAGAAGCGTGCACTTTTTGCGTTGCTTTGATTTGTTGCGGCTAAGGCCATGCAGGTTGGGGGTTATTTCCAGCCTGCTTTGTCAAATAGCTTTACCGCATCTGCGTTTAGCTGGCCTAGTGTATCTAAGTTTAGCTGATCTACCTTGAAGGGGTAGCCCCAAGACTTGACGATATCACTAACAGGAGTGCCTTCGACTACAGGGTATTCGTGGTTGGCTTGTGCGTAAAAAGTCTGGGATTCAGTGTTAGCTAAAAATTCTAGTAACTGGATCGCGCTAGCCTTATTTTTGCTGTGCTTAACTAAGCCAGCGCCAGACACGTTGATATGTGCGCCGCGGCCGGTTTGGTTGGGGTAAAATACTGCTACCTTACTGGCATATTCTTGGTCTTGCGCATCCGTGGAGGCCAGCCACTTGCCGAAGTAATAGGTGTTGGCGATGGCAATGTCGCACTCACCAATTGCCGCCCCCGACATTTGCCCGCGATCGTTGCCCTTGGGTGGACGAGCCATGTTGGCGACTACGCCCTTCGCCCAGGCCAGCGCTTTTTCTTCGCCGTTGTGGGCAATTAGCGATGCCATCAATGACTGGTTGTAAATATTGCTAGAAGAGCGGATGCAAATGCGGCCACGCCATTTCTGGTTGGCTAGGTCTTCATAGCTGCTGAGCTCGTCGGCAGACACTTTTTCTTTGTTATAAAACACTACGCGAGCGCGGCTGGATAGGCCGTACCATTGGTTGTCTGGGTCGCGTAAGTGCGCAGGGATACGCTCAATTAGGGTTTTTGATTCAATGCTTTGTAATAGGCCCGCGGCTTTGGCGCGATGTAGGCGCCCGGCATCGGTAGTGACTAAGATATCCGCTGGGCTGTCTTGACCTTCAGCCTGCAAGCGTGTGAATAGGGCGTCGGCCTTGCCAGTGACTAGGTTTACTTTGATGCCGGTCTGCTTGCTGAATTGGTCCAATACTGGCTTGATCAGTGCTTCTTTGCGGTAGGAGTATACGTTTACCTCACTGCTTTGGATTGCAGAAACCTCCTTTTGACCAGCCTGGTCTTTGCTGTCGCTAGAAGGAGAGCAGGCGCTAAGTAATGTGCTACTGATTAATGCGAATAAGGAAAGGCGAACTGTCATGAGTGTTCCAATGGATCGTGAATAGATTGAGTTGGATTATATGCAAAGACCGCTACAGGGGTAAAGCATATTGAGAATTATTATTATTTAGAGGTTGGATTAATTAAGGGGCCAAAAAATTTATCATTATATGCTGGGCCTGGAGTTGGAGGTGCTTAGCTTATTGGTGTTGATAATGCTGCTGATAATTATTATCATTAGCGATATCAGATCCTGCCAGGCAGGAAAAACTTAACCAGCGAAGGTTCTAACATGATGAAGAAAAGTATTTTAGCGGCAGCGGTTGTTGTTGCTGCAGCCCAAATGATCGCTTGCAGTGGCAGCGGCAAGACCCCTGCTGACCCTGCGGTCGCATTTGACGCGGCGACATTGGCGAGTGTGCAAAAGCTAGTGAGTACCAATGCCGATATTGCGTTGGCGGCGTATACGGATTCTGTGAAAACGGCAGAGGACTTAAAGGTCGCCTTGAAGGCATTTACTGATGCTCCATCAGCAAGCACCTTGGTTGCCGCCAAGAAAGCTTGGTTAGTGGCTAGAGAGCCCTATGGACAGACCGAAGTTTATCGCTTTCGTGGTACACCTATTGACTCCACCAGCTATACAACGCCGAATGAAGATGGACCAGAGGGAGCGATTAACGCTTGGCCTCTAGGCGAAGCATTGATTGACTACACTAAAGCCGGTGATGACTTTACTGCAGACCAGTTAGCTAGTGTTGACGGGCAGGCAACGACTATCCCAGATGGTGATGTCGCGGCGCCTGGCACAACTGCAGGTACCAATATCATCAACAGTGCTTTTACCATTGACGCTGCGTTGCTAGAGACTTCTGAGACCTCTGGGCGTGATGTTCTAGCGGGGTATCATGCGATCGAATTTTTGCTATGGGGTCAAGATTTAAATGCAGACCAGAGTGCTGATACAAAGGTCAACCTTCGCGAGACGGGCAACCTAGATGGTGATGGTTTATTGCCTACCGGCGGTCACCGTCCTGTCACTGATTACACAACAGATACATACGCTGCCCGCCGCATCACTTACTTGACCGTTGCCGTTGATAAGCTGATTGCTGATTTGAAGAGCGTACGTGATCAATGGGTTGTGGGGCATGCTTTCCGCACCGCCTTTGAAACCGTGGCAGATGAGGCCGACGCTAAGAAAAAAATCACCGAAATTTTGACGGGCATGGGTACCTTGTCTGAAGGTGAGCTGGCGGGAGAGCGTATGCAGATTGCTTTCTCTGGCAACTCCCAAGAAGATGAACACTCGTGCTTCTCTGATAATACTCACCGCGATATATGGCTGAACGCAGAAGGTGTACAGAATAGCTTCTACGGAGATTACGCGGGATATGATTCTACATTAGATGGCGTGGATGATGTGACCACGAACGCAGTTAGTGGTTATGGTCTGGATGATCTGCTCACTGATTTGAAGCAGACTCAGTTGAATGAAAAAGTAAGCGCTGCACTGACATTGACAGAGGCGTCCTATAAGAGCATCGATAATGAAGCGCGCAGTAATGGGAAGCCTTTTGATGTATTGATCCAGCCTGCTAATCGCAATGCAGATAGCCCAGTCTATAAGACAATCGTTGCATTGAATGCGCAGTCAAAGGTGATTGCACAAGCGGCAACTCAGCTTGGGCTAACGGGCACGGTTGTTGATCCTGATGGCTCTGCTTGTGACACATCTAAGCCTGATGTGGCTTGCCCAGAGTAGCTCTCACCCACTCTGTTGTTAAGTAAAGGGCGGGCCGTATGGCTTGCCCTTTTCTGCGTTTAAATATTCTATAAGAAGATAGTTATTAGATTTAGTATTGTCACTCTGGCCATATTTTTTGGCCTTTACGGGATTGTCCAGCACTTTAAAAGTGTTGTGCCTATTATCGACTCAAGTGAGTGGTTGCCTGGTGGCGACGGCTCTGTTTCCGTTTATCCGCACCCTTCCTATATGCTACCTATGGTGAATTTACCGGAGGTCGATAAACCTAATTTTTATGCGGGTAAGGCTTTGGCTAAGCAGCCTTGGGTTAAAGCGCCTTCAGCTACAAGTTCTAGGGACGGTTTGGGACCGGTATTTAATGCGCGCTCTTGTATGGCTTGTCATGTAAACGGTGGTCGAGGGCGAGTACCTATGAGTGAGGATAAGCCTATTTTTTCTGCTTTGGTGCGCTTGAGCATTAAGACGGAACAAGGGGCTGTGCCAGAGCCCGTTTATGGGGGACAGTTCCAACCTAAATCAACGTCTCTGGCGGATCAGTTGGAGCTGCGCGATCTGCCAGAGGAGGCTTTGGAGCATCTGCCGCCTGCAGAGGGTAAGGTGACTTTGCAGTGGTTGTCTAAAACGGTGTCATATCCTGACGGGCGTCAAGTTGACTTGCATTGGCCTAAGGTACAATTTAATAGTTTGGGCTATGGGCCGATGCATGTCGATACCCTATACAGCTTGCGTAATTCTCCCGCCATTCACGGCATGGGCTTGTTAGAAAACATTGCCGAGTTTGACATTCTGGCTTTAAGTGACCCCAGTGATCGCAATCAGGATGGAATATCGGGGCGTGTGAACAAAGTGTTGGACATTGCTAGTGGTAAGCTCGTTATAGGGCGCTTTGGTTGGAAGGCGTCTCAGCCCACTGTAAAGCAACAAACCGCCGCCGCCTTTGCTGGAGACGTGGGCTTGAGTAGCCCCTTGTTTCCCGCCCAGCCCTGTACGCTAGAGCAGCGACAGTGTTTGGAGGAAATAGATGGGAATGAGTGGGACCCTGTTAGTCAGTTAAGTGTGGAATTGCCAGAAAATATGCTGCAAATAGCCACGGACTTTACTCGTGATTTAGCGGTGCCTGTGCGTAGCAAGCCGGCGGATAAAAAATCACGGGAACAGTTGAGTGCTGGGCGTAGCTTATTTCATCAAGTGGCTTGTGTTGCTTGTCACGTACCGAGCTATATTACTCAAGCTAATGAGCAATACACACAGTTATCTAAGCAGAAGATATGGCCCTATAGTGACCTGCTTTTACATGATATGGGTGAGGGTTTGGCAGATGGCCGCCCCGACGCACTCGCTACAGGTAGGGAGTGGCGTACTCCGCCGTTATGGGGGATTGCGGTGAGCAAAAAAGTGAATGGTAATGCACAGTATCTGCATGATGGACGGGCACAAAGTTTAGAAGAGGCGGTGCTGTGGCATGACGGTGAAGCGCGGGCCAGCCGGCAAGCTTTCATGCGCTTAAGCCAGCAGGAACGCGATGATATGTTGGCGTTTGTTGCGTCATTATGAAATATAAAGAAGTGAGTATGAAAATGAAAGTAGCTAAGTCTTGGTTGTTGGTGAGTAGTTTGATCGTTGCCTTGTCTGCATGTGGAGGAGGGGGTTCGTCAGGATCTGCTGCACCGGTTGCAAATAAAAACGCTCAAATATTACAGTCTTCGGTTAGCAATGTTATTTTGCCAGCAGTAGAAAATTTTCGAGCTAAGGCATCGGCTTTAGATGTTAATACAAGCGCTTTTTGTGCTGAAAGTAACCCTCTTGTGGGGACTCTGCAGCGCTTGCAGGAGGACTGGAGGGAGTTATCTAAGGCGTGGTATGCCGTGGCGCTCTATAATTTTGGCCCCCTAGATAGCCCGCAAGATATAGTGCCTCGTTATTTCTCCATTGATTCTTTGCGTGTACGGGGTGAAGACTATACTAATACGGTAAAAGCAAATATTAGAACTAGCTTAAGCGGTTCTGTTGTATTGGATGATGCTTACTTTAGTGCCTTGAATTTTCAAGACGTAGGTCTTCTAGCGTTGGAGTATTTACTGTTTGAGGAAGTGCTCAGCGATGGGGAAAAAGATGATGCAGACATATTGTTAGAGTATAAAAACAATACGCGTAAATGTGATTGGTTAAAGGGGGTTGGGGCACAGTTAAACACGCATGCAAATACAGTGTCACAGAAATGGAATGTAGCGTACCGTGATAGTTCAGCTGCCTATAAAGACTTATACGTTGCCGGTCAAGCTGATGGTGTGAGTGAACCATTTAATTTATTGATTACGACGGGGCAAAAGCATTTTGATTATTTGAAGTCTAGAGATGTTGCCAATCAGGCGGCAAAATTCTCAGAGTATGCTTGGCAAAGCATAGCGGCGTCTATTGACCAGCTAGAAGCGTTGCTTAGCAATAGTGCTGATGTAAGCAATGGCATATTTGCGCAGATGAATACGGCAGGTTTAGCCAGCAGTGTTACGCTGCTTAACGGGAATATTGCGGAAGCTCGGCAAGCTATAATAGACCGGTCGGATGTGTCTTTAAATGTGGCTCTGGGTAAACTTGATGGGAATTTTAAAAGAGAAATACCTAATGCATTAGGCATAGTCTTAGGCATTAATTTTAGTGATGGCGATTGAGCAATGTCTTTTTTTCGTGTGCTTAAAATTTCTCCTGTTATAGCAAGCTTGGCGCTGGCGGCGTGTGGAGGAGGGGGCGGAGGATCGGGTTCTGCTCAAGTGAGCGGGATAGACAGTAAGGCGGGCTTGGGTGAGAAGTTGTTTGCTGATATTAACTTGTCTTTAAACCGAGCCCAGTCCTGTGCGAGTTGCCATAACCCTGAGCACGCTTTTATCGATAATCGATTGGATAGCAACCAGAAGATAGTGGCAGGGTCTACCGGTGATGACGAGCAGTCTATTGGTGATCGCAATGCGCCGACAGCAGGCTATGCGGCATTTAGCCCTGATTTCCACCAGGGTACACGGCAGCGCTTTAATAGTTTGCAAGGCAGTTACACGGGGGCTTTAGGGGGGCAGTTTTGGGATGGTCGACAGCTGGATTTGAAGGGGCAGGCTAGCGGCCCGCCCTTGGCCAAAGGTGAAATGAACCTGCCTACAAAAGCAGTGGTATCTGAGCGCCTGCAGGAAAACCCAGAATACATTACAGCGTTCAAAAAATTATATGGTAGTACGGTGTTTGATAGTGCAGATAGCGCCTTCGATGCAATGACCGATAGTATTGCAAGCTTTGAGAAAACAACTGTGTTTGCCCCCTTTAGTTCTAAGTATGATAAGTCTTTAAGGGGAGAATATAGTTATAGCCCTTTATCCAAGGCAGGCTTGGGGAAGGCGCTGTTTTTTTCTAAGCAGTTTACTAACTGTGCAAGCTGCCATCAGTTGAAATCTAATGGTAGCTCGGGCGAAACCTTCACGTCTTATGAATATCACAATATTGGCGTACCTAAGAATGAGGCATTGCGGGCTATTAATGGTAAGGCGGAAGATTTTATTGACGAAGGCTTGCTGGAGAATACGTCGGTGACTGACGTGACTGCAAAGGGTAAGTTTAAAGTGCCCACTTTGCGTAATATTGCCGTTACAGAGCCCTATATGCACAACGGCGTTTTTCGCGATTTGAAAACAGTAGTGGAATTTTATGACCACTTTCAAGCGGGATCCACTCGCACGATTAACCCAGAAACAGGCTTGCCTTGGCGCGCGGCAGAAGTGGCTGAAAACCAATCTACGGCGGAGTTGCAGGATGGGCGTATTTTAAGTGATAGCGATGTTGAAGCGTTAGTGTGTTTTATGCGCACTTTGACGGATGAGCGCTATGAGGCCTTGATCCAAAGCAAAGGTATAGACTGTGACTTATGAATAGGCGTGATTTTTTAAAGGGTAGTGCAGCTACATTATCCGCTAGCAGTCTGTTGGGCGCCTGCGTTAATGCTAAGCCTGTGCGGTTTGTCTCTGCCCATAGTGATACCAAGGGACAATATTTCATTGCTGGAGTTGATGCCCAGGGTAAGAAAAAATTTAGTTTGCAGGTGGATAAGCGTGGGCACGGCATGGCTGTTAATCCTGCTTCTGCTCATCGGGCGGTATATGTGTCACGTCGACCCGGTGTAGAGCTTCATCAAGTTAATCTAGCGAATGGCCAGTTGATTTCGCGTATGCAAGCGGGTGCTGATCGCCACTTTGTGGGGCATGCCTATTTTTCTGCAGATGGCCGTTATTTGTTTACCCCAGAGAATCATTATCAAAAAGGGGAAGGCAGTATATCGATACGCGACGGGCAGAGCTTGAAAGTACTGGATGAAATGCCTTCCTATGGTATAGGCCCCCATGAGTTACATTTACTCAATGGCGGAAAAATCCTAGTGGTTGCTAATGGGGGGATACTTACGCACCCATCCCAGCCGCGCAAGAAACTCAATTTAGATAGCATGCAATCTTCGTTGGCTTATATAGACACGCAGACAGGTAAATTACTTTCTGATTATTACTTGCCAGATCAACAGCAAAGCATTCGCCACCTTGATGTAGGCAGTGATGATACCGTGGTAATGGGTGTTCAATATCAGGGTTTACCGAATAAGTCAGTGCCGTTGATTTATAGGCACATGGGTGAGCAACAATTACAGCCTATGTTGGATTATGGTTGGCGGGGGCTAAAGCAGTACACGGGCAGTGTCACTTTTGCAGGTGCTGGGAGCTTATGTGTGGTTTCTAGTCCCCGTGCGCACAAGTTAACAGTATGGGATATCTCCCAGCAGCAGCTACTAAAGGAATATGACTTATACGATGTCTGTGGTGTGGCTTGGGATAAGTCGCGTTTTATAGTGACCACAGGGGCAGGCTTTGTTTATCAGCTAGCGCTACCGAGTTTGGAGTTGAGTGTTTTAAATAAGGAGCTTGGGGTGAAGTGGGATAATCATTTGGTGGCTGTGTGATTGGTGTAAATGGCTGACACAGTCTATCCGCATCAGCAGAAATTATTGCCTACCGTTAAAAAAACTATATTAATTGGTTTTCTGTTGCTGGTTGGCGTTATACATATTCAAAATGTTCGCGCCGAGCATGACCAAGGCCCCTGCTATTAACGCATAATTAAATGCCTCTTGGTATAACAATACACCAATAGTCGCGATTAAAGGTAGCCTGAAAAAATCGAGAGTGACAGCGATACTGACTTCTGATATCTGCATGGCTTTAGACATGCAATAGTGTGCAGTTAGTGCGGTTACACCTATCAAAGTCAGTAATAATAACTGCCTAGCATCAGGGCTGCGCCAGTCCTGCAGTGACAGTAGTAAGCCTATGGGTAATTGAATTAAACACATGAATAATAAAATGGTGAGGGGAGTTTCTGTCTTTATCAGCGATTTTGTTGAGGTATGCGATACCGCATAGCAAATAGCTGCACCGAGAACAATGAATGAGGAGGGCTGAAATATGCTGGAAGACGGTTGAAGTATGATGGTGACGCCTGCTAAACCCAATAATATTGAAATAGCTTTGAGTGCACTTAGCCTTTCTTTAAGAAATACGGCAGCAATGATTGCGGTCCAAAAAGGTACAGTAAACTCGAGAGCAAATACTTCTGCTAAGGGTAATAGCCCAATACCTAAAAACCACCCGTATTGACCAAAGAAATGAAAAATATTCCGTAATGAGTGCTGCGTCAGTCGTCGAGTATAAAATAACGAACGTTTATTGGCGTACAGTGTGATGGGCAAAATAAAGGCTAAGCCGATTAAGCTACGGAAAAATAAAATTTGAAAAGTACTTATTTCGCCACTCAACTCTCGGGCACTGACCGCCATCAAGCTAAAGGAACCTAATGTGCCTAGCATCCAAAGGACTGTTTTCAATATAAAATGTCCGTGTAGTGAATGCGGATAGTCTGAAGCTAGGCTATCCACATCAATTAAAACGGCTTAACCACAGCCAGTATAACTATCGCAAACAGCGCCAATACGGGCGCTTCATTAAACCAGCGGAACCATACATGGCTGTGTTTATTGCGGTCGTGTTTGAAGTCGACAAGTAATTTGAAACACCAAGCATGATAGATGAGTAAGGTAAATATTAGCCCCAGCTTGGCGTGCATCCAGCCTGCTTGCATCCAGTGGGGCTGTGATATTAATAGGCCAAAGCCGAATACGAGGGTGAGCAGGGCGCCGGGAGTCATGATGCCAAAGAACAGCTTGCGCTCCATTATTTTAAAACGGTCTATGCTGACTTGGTCGTCGCTCATGCTGTGGTAGACAAATAAGCGTGGCAGATAGAACATGCCGGCGAACCAAGTGACCATGAAGATAAGGTGAAATGCTTTAAGCCATAGCATTATAAGAGCCCCTCTATTTGCTGGCCGAGTTGCTGGAAGTCTATATCACCTAGCTTCTGAAATAGAATGCGGCCATCCGGAGAGAGTAAAATATTGGTGGGCGTAAGGCGTACGTCGCCAAAGGCTTTTGCTGCGCTGCCGGTGATGTCGTGGGCAATAGGGTAGCGTAATTGTCGAGCTTCGCGCATCTGTTGTATTTGCTGGATAGGGTCGAAGTCCATCGCGATGGCGAGGATGTTCAGGCCACGTGCAGCGTATTTTCGTTGTAACTCGTTGATGTGGGGCTGCTCGGCGACACAGCCAACACAGCTCGTGGCCCAAAAGGTGATGAAGGTGGGTTTTCCGAGCAGATCATTGTTGCTGATTTGTTGGCCGCGCAAGGTGGTAAGCTGAAATTCTGGGGTAGCCTGCAAGCCGCTAGGGGAGAGCCAGACAAAGGCGAGCAATGCGATAAAGCTGAGGCTTACTAGGGGGCCGATGTACTTCTTCATGTATAAAGCCAAAAAATAGCGGAAATGTGGCTATTTTATCAGTGTTTTCGATGAAGGGTGTAGGTGAATTGCTAGGGAGCGAGTGGGGCTGTTCGCCATCGGGCGCGCAGGTGGGGCTTATATGTTTTTGGCTGGGGCAGCATAGGTAACAACGGCACAGCCACCAAAGCTTGTCTGGGAGAGGTGAGCCTGGTTTTGCAAGATCGTTTTTGCTTCTGAGATCACGGCACAAGTGGCTTCAGCGCAGCGCCCACATTGGCTTGCAACACCTAGCTGTGCGCGCACAGCACGAAGACTGTTTGCGCCTTCGGCAACAGCGTCTTTGATGTGGGTGTCGGTGACACCTTTGCAAACACAGATATACATGCCGTACATGGTATATTAATGAGAATCATTGTCAAATGTGTGTGAGTTTTATTTGCGACACAGTTCGCATTTGTGCCCCGCTTGTTTGTTTGAAGAGAGGGGGGGGGCTTAGAAACGATTAATTCCAGCCTATTCGCATAGCGCCTTGTGGCTTGCTTCCTATTTTGGGGGGAGTATTATGGCGCGCTTAGTTTTAAATTAGTTTAAGAAAGGCAGTAAAGGTATGGCTCAGACCATTGTCAAAGTAGGTGTTGTTGGTGCAACTGGTTATGCAGGGGCAGAGTTGCTGCGCCTGTTAGTTGATCACCCTCAGGCGGGTGTGGTGGCGGTGACGTCGCGTGGTAATGCCGGTACCAAGGTATCTGATCTATTTCCGTCATTGCGTGGGCGTTTGAATATTGAGTTTACCGCTCCAGATGTGAAGCAATTGGCGCAGTGTGATGTGGTTTTTTTCTCCACCCCTCACGGTGTTGCTATGGCAATGACTCCAGAGCTATTGAAAGCAGGGGTTAAAATAGTCGATTTATCGGCAGATTTCAGAATTAAAGATGCTGCACTGTGGGAGCAGTGGTATGGGATGCCTCACAGCTGCCCCGAACTATTAGAACAGGCCGTATATGGCTTGCCCGAGTTATTCCGTGATCAGGTCAAAGGAGCGTCTTTGGTCGCCAACCCCGGTTGTTATCCGACGGCGACTAGTTTGGGCTTTGCGCCGTTATTGAAGGCGGGACTAGTTAATGTAGATAGCCTGATCGCTGACGCCAAGTCTGGGGCCAGTGGTGCAGGCCGTGGCGCGGTCGTGGGCACTTTATTTGGCGAGGTAGCAGAAGACTTCCGCGCCTATGCCGCTGCCGGTCACCGCCATCAGCCAGAAATTGCCCAGACACTCAGCGAAATGTCCGGTGTGCAGCACGATCTGACTTTTGTGCCGCATTTACTGCCGATGATCCGTGGCATTGAAGCAACCCTGTATGCGGAGCTATTGAACGTGGATGCCGATATTGATTTGCAAAAGCTCTATGAAGATTATTACGCAGGCGAAGCCTTTGTTGATGTGATGCCTGCGGGCTCTCACCCAGCAACGGGTACTGTACGTGGTGTGAATCAATGCCGCATTGCTGTACATCGGCCCCAAGGCGGTAAGCGTGTGGTGGTTTTGAGCGTAATTGATAACTTAATCAAAGGTGCATCGGGTCAGGCGATTCAGAATATGAACTTGATGTTTGGCTTGTCTGAAAATACAGGGCTGCAAGCAGCACCCGTGTGGCCATAACATGTCTAAATATGAAGTAAGGCAGTTAAATCCCGCTAAGCAACGCTTGTTGTTGGCTGTATTGTCTTTGGTTGTTCTGGCTTTAGTGGTGGCTAGCTTTTGCCTTGGCCTCGATCGTGCGGGTAAGGATTTTGACAGTTTAGGGGAGCGAGTTGAACTGTTGAATGAGCAGTTAGCAGAGAGTAAAGATGTACAGCAGCAGTTGCGTGATGATGCAACGGTGTTGCAGCGTAGTAACGAACTGGATCATGCCGCAATGCAAGCCGCCAAAGATGAGTTGGCCAGTGTGCAGAATGAAATGGTGGAGCTACGTAAAGAGCTGATCTTTTATCAAAGCTTGCTAAGCCCGCAAGATCGAGACCCAGGCTTACATATTCAATCTATGCAGTTAGAAAATGTAGGTGCAGGGCTGTACCGCTATATACTGGTGCTGACGCAGGTACATCAAAATGGTAAATTTACTAAGGGTCAAGTATTGTTAGGCTGGCCAGGCTCAAAAGTAGCGGGCACAGCAGAAGAGCCGGTGACGGAGTGGTTCATTAAAGAACAGCTAGATAAACATGCATTTCAGTTTAAGTTTTTCCAGCGCATTGAAGGCCAGCTGCAATTGACCGCTGGAACGACGCCACAACAACTAATGATTAAAGTTGAGCCTATCGGGCGCAGGCTAAAATCCTTTGAACAATTTTATGACTGGGGAACACTGGTCGGGGAATCACTTTAAGATGTTTGGTAAAACCAACAAACGCAAAAACGGCAATATGAACTCAATGACTATGGTGAGCCCTAGTACGGAAATCACGGGGGACATTAAATTCTCAGGTGGTCTTTGGGTTGAAGGGAAAATTAATGGCAATGTTTCAGCAGAAGATAGCTCTGGCGGCCGTTTAGATTTAGCCAAAGGCGGCCGCATTGTTGGTGACGTAAGTGTCCCCGATGTACATATCAATGGTGAGGTTGAAGGCGATATTTACGTAACAGGCCGTGTAGAGCTGGCAAACAATGCGCAAATCAAAGGTAACGTCTATTACAACCTATTAGAGATGGCGATGGGGGCAGCGATCAATGGCAACTTGGTGCATAAGCCGAAGGAAGAAATTCGCTTATTAGAGCATAAGTCTGACCACAAGCAGACTGGTAACGGCTCTAAATCGGCGAAGGTGGCCGAGCTGAAGGACGCTAAGTCCTGAGTTTGTGCTTAAGGCGTGTTATAATGGGCGCTCCACAAATCAATGCAGTGGCTGGTTTACGATATGAATGAAGTACAAAACACACCTGATTTTTCTGATATCCCCGACCCATTGGTATTTACTGATGCGGCGGCCTTTAAGGTTAAAGGGCTGATTGAAGAGGAAGAAAACCCCAATTTGAAGCTGCGGGTATTTGTCTCAGGTGGTGGCTGCTCTGGCTTCCAGTATGGCTTTACTTTTGATGAAAATAGCGATGATAGCGATACCTCGGTGCAAAATGACGGTGTGACGCTATTGGTTGACCCTGTTAGCTTCCAGTACTTGGTAGGCGCAGAGATTGATTACACTGAAGGCCTAGAGGGCTCTCAGTTTGTAATTCGCAACCCGAATGCTACCACGACCTGTGGCTGTGGTTCGTCGTTCTCAGTATAGATAGAGATAAGGTGTGTAACATTAAAAAAGAGGGCTTAGCCCTCTTTTTTGTTGCCTGAAATGGCGACTAAGTATTAGTAAAACCAATACTTAGTGTCAAAGCCCCGCGGTGAGTTTGATAGAAAAGCCACTTTCTAGTAGTATTACGCGCCTTAATTTAGGACTGACATCGTCGTCAGCCGAACAGTTTTAGGAAGTGAGGGTGGCGCTATCATCGATAGCGCCACCCTCACTTCAGAGTTGAATTAACCCCAAGGGGAAATCATGAGCGATTACGTTCCAGGCTTAGGTGGTATTGTTGCCACTAAATCCGCAGTATCATCACTAGACGGTGCCAACGGCATCTTGGCTTACCGCGGCTACCCGGTTGAAGACTTGGCTGCTAATAGCACCTTCGAAGAAGCCACTCAGCTAATGCTGGAAGGCGAGCTGCCTCAGCAAGCCGCCCTTGACGCATTCACTAAAGAGCTACGTGCAGATTACGCTATTGACGACGCCCTTATCAATATGATGAAAGCGCTGCCTAAGGATATGCATCCTATGGCCGTTTTACAGGCAGCTAGCTCGGTAATTGACGGTGTTTACACGTCAGAGCAAGGCTCTGAAACGTATAACAAGGACATGACCATGCGTTTGATCGCCCAGTACGGCACTATCGTTGCTGCATGGGACGCGATTCGCAATGGCAAAGAGCCCGTCGCTCCTCGCACAGATTTAAGCTACGCAGCTAATTTTATGTACATGTTGGGTGGCGGTGTTGAAGCCGCTGAAGCTGATGTACGCATGATGGACATCTGCCTAGTACTGCACATTGAGCATACGATCAATGCGTCTACTTTCACTGCGATGGTAACGGGTTCTGCTCTAGCGCGCCCTGCATTGGTCATGGCCTCTGCAACGGGCACTTTGGCTGGCCCACTGCACGGTGGCGCTAACGAGCGTGTATTGAATATGTTGCACGAAATCGAGACTGCGGACAAAGCAGAAGCTTGGATCGACAACGCATTGAAGAACAAAAATGTAATCTGGGGCATGGGCCACCGCGAGTACGCGGTTAAAGACCCACGCGCTAAGATCCTAGAGAAGCTACTGCGTCAGTACGGCGAAGACAAAGGCGCAGTGAGCCCATTGTTTGGCGCTGCTTTAAAAGTAGAAGAGATCTGCGAAGCGCGTTTGGGCGCTAAAGGTGTTTATCCGAACGTTGATTTCTACTCAGGCATCCTTTACCAAGAGATGAAGATTCCTGTTGACCTGTACACACCTATCTTTACGATGGCGCGTGTTGTTGGCTGGTTGGCGCACTGGCAAGAGCAGATTGCTGATAACCGTATCTTCCGCCCTACACAGATCTATATTGGTGCTGAGAAGCGTTCATATGTGGAGATGGGTAAGCGTTAGTATTTGCGTTTATAGTATTTCTAAAAAACGGCTCGCATTGCGAGCCGTTTTTTTATGTTTAATGCGGATAGGCCCACAGCTGAACCACTAGCCGGTATGGCTTGCTACGCAGATAAAAATATAAGCTTTACAGGGGCTTGCGATAGTACTGCTGCTGGGAATCTTAATGAGAATGGGTATCGTTGCCTATGTCATTGATTTATAAGGAAAAAATAAATTATTTACCTTGAATTACGAGGGGTTTTCAACCATTATCCACCTATAGACATAACGAGAATAAGTCATGAAAGGTAAACCCGAAATAATCGCCATGCTGAATCGCGTGCTCACGACTGAATTGACTTCGATCAATCAGTTCTTTTTACATGCCCGCATCTTTAAAAACTGGGGCTTAAAGGAACTGAATGAAAAAGCGTATAAAAAGTCGATCAAGGATATGAAGCAGGCCGATGAGCTGATTGAACGTATTTTATTTTTGGAGGGCTTGCCGAATTTACAGCAGCTGAACAAGTTGAAAATTGGTGAGCACACCGAAGAGATGGTGGGTTGTGATCTTGAGGTTCAGATGGAGCAAGCTGTCTTGATGCGTGAATCGATTGCGTTATGCGAGACTGAGAGTGATTTTGTGAGCCGAGACTTGTTAGTAGAAATTCTTGAGTACGAGGAAGAGTATATCGACTGGCTCGAGACTCAGCAGCACTTGATCAAAGAAACAGGCATTCAAAATTATCAGCAGTCGCAGATATCAGACGACTAGGAGTTCATTATGAAAGGTAACAACACAATTATAGCAGAGCTGAATAAGTTGCTGACGGGTGAACTAACGGCGATGGACCAGTACTTTGTACATTCAAAAATGTACGAGGACTGGGGGCTAGGTAAATTACATGCGCGTATTGCCCATGAGTTCGATGATGAAAAGGATCACGCTTCTAAGTTAATTGATCGCATCTTGTTTTTGGAGGGTACGCCAGATGTTAGTAAGCGCGATGCTCTGCGCATTGGCACTAATGTCAAAGACATGTTGGCCAATGACTTGGCGCTAGAGTACGATGTGGTGACGGACTTAAAAAACACCGTTGAGCTTTGTGAGAAAGAGCGCGACTATCAAACTCGAGATATGCTGATGTTTCTGTTGGAGGAGACTGAGAATGACCATATCTACTGGTTAGAGCAGCAGTTGGGATTAATTGAACGTATAGGGTCAGAGAATTACCAGCAGTCGATGATGTAGCTTGCTACCGCACGACATAAAAAAAGCCCGGCAATGCTGGGCTTTTTTATTTTGAGGGAGGGACCCTAGGGAAGAGGCCAATTGATTTGTGTGTTTGACCCTGTCGGCAATAGCGGCGACGTATTCACGCTAATGAAAGACTTCCAGGCTAAATCTTTAAGTTGGGGAACGGAAGTCTCGCGACTTCAATAAATTTGCATCGACTATTGAAGCGGTTGGCGCGACTACGGATGATTCTGTGTTACGTACAGCACTAGAAACCATCATGAGCCTAAAGCCTAAGACGGCTAACAAGTTTCTGCGTAATGGCCCCTATGAAGTTGCTGGCATTATGCCAGCAGGCACCATTTACGCTTTCTTGCGTGACCGCAAGTGGGACAACCTAGACAAGATCTAGGGCAAACGCATTACCGTAATGGAAGGTGACTCAGTATCTCAGTCAATGGTTCGTCAATCTGGCGGCACCCCTGTGGTGGCAACAACGACTAGCTTCGCGGGTAAGTTCAACAACGGTAGCGTTGACGTCACCTTCGCACCTGCAGCAGCCTACGAGCCTCTAGAGATGTACCGTGGTCTAGGCGAGAAAGGCGGCGTGGTTGATATGGTATTCAGCCAGCTAACTTTCCA
>Ga0105356_10000493_pt1 | contig 37248 bp, 22 predicted proteins | sample GOMGulsemesocosm_3_FD_83502 | JGI IMG/M metagenome (GOLD analysis project Ga0105356, IMG submission 83502) | Methane-oxidizing microbial communities from mesocosms in the Gulf of Mexico - GOM9D Gulf of Mexico | ecosystem: Environmental > Aquatic > Marine > Cold seeps | place: Gulf of Mexico...
AATTAAAAAACACTAGATATGTGCTTAATATAAAATTGAATAAGGGTTTTTAGTAAAGTCCGCCAAATTAAAACTTGAAGGTTGAAAGAAAAATAACAATAAAATTGTAAATTTGACGAAGTGCTAAACTCGAAAGCAAATACATTATAATTTCTTGCTTATTCGCATATAGACACTTTGATAAATATTTGAGAAATTGCTTACTTGTAAAAAAACTAAATTTTTACACCTTTAAAAAGAATATAATAAATTATGCGTATCATTTCTTACTTATGCTTAATTATTGGAACGCTCATTAGTTGTTCTAAAGATAATCATATACCTGATAATTCTGAGGAAGAAAATTTATTGGAAAAAGTTGTTTTGAACAAGGTTGAAATTGTTGATGGAAGTATATTTTTACATTGGGCTCCTCTTAAACGTTTTAATGCTAATTGGGCAATATTGAAACTTGAAAAAAACTCAACCTATCATGAAATTGTATTATCAAAAGAAACTTTGAAAAAAGGTTTTTTCAATGATACTATAAGTACTGACACAACTTTGAATTATCAAATTGAGTTAAGAAACGAAAATGAAAACACATTGAGTAATATATTAACTTTGAATTCAGAACCTATTACAATAACAGAATCATATGTTGGGTTCAGCAAATTAAAAATAAATTATTCAAAACACCCTCTTTATAATAATTTTGATCATTTTAGTTATGAAATAGGTAATTATAAACTTGAAAAGTTAAGCCCATTTGGAGGTGAATTTACAATCGATCATCCTGTTGTTTTCGCTAATAATTGGGGAGTGAGTGTTTATAGACATAATTTTAGATGTAACAACGAATCTATATCTGGACGGATATCTTTAAGTAGTGATACTAGAAAAGTATTTTCTGTAGGTAGTGAATTTAAATCAGTTTTTTACAATGATTTTACTTATGACCCAATACGAAATAAATATATTGCGGTAAATCTTGTAGAAAAGGATTTGAATAAAAGCTACAATATTTATTTATATATTTTAAATGCTGAAGATTTTACTGTTGAATCTTCCTCTCTGCTTGAAACTTTAGCTCGTTCAGCTTATAATGCAACTCTTAGTATTGATAAATACAGTAAAAAGATTGTTCTAAGTCTTCCAGATAAATCAATTATTATAGATAATTACAATTTAGATATAATTAGAGAATGTAATTGTAATGATTATGTAAGTAAACCTGGAAGCTATATGTCTGTCTATAAAAATAATGTATTGGCATGCCGAGAAATTAAAAATGAAGGAATGGGATCTTTATTGTTTTTCAATGCGGAAACAAAAGAGCTTAAAGCATCTATTGTTATTACAGACAGTTATTTCAAAATTGATGATAATGCGCAATATTTTTTCCTGAATAATCAATTTTATGAATTGCTAGGAGATTATATTCAACAGATTATGCCTAGTGAACTCCCTGAATATGTTACAAACAAACATCTAGTATTTAACACAAAGAATAACAGTTGTATTGCTTTTTCAAATACAAAATTTGTAGTTCAGTTTAATTTTAAGACAAAAACTAAGAAAAATTTAGATGATTTCATAAATGCTGATGATATAAATTACAATGAATTAAAAGACGAGTATATGATTGGAGAATATCATGAGTTTTATGATAATTACAGAGATGCTTCATTTATAACTTTATGGCAGGAATCAACTAACAAAAAAAGAAAAATTCAAGTCTTTGATGAGCATTCTTCAGGAGCTTTTTATAAATACATCAACAACAAAATTTTTTATTGGCGAGGTCAATATTTAGATGAAAGTTGGTTGGATTATTAGTTGTTAACTCTAAAAAAGATAGATTAAAATATAAATCATTAATCTAAAAACACTATTTTACTTGCGTTTTTTCCAGTACTATTTCCTCTAATCAATTGACCATCTAAATCTAAAACATCTAAACCATAATTGGGTGATAGTACGTAAATACGTGAATCTTTTAATTTTAAGAAGAAATTTGAGTTATAACTAGGTACAACGCTTTTTAATATTTCTGACAAACCCCCAGTTGTTTTATTCCATAATTTTGAGTGCGTATCAGAAGAAAGGTATTTATTCTGTGTTTCTATAAGAAGAAACAATCCATTATCATAGGTAAGGTTGTGAGGGTAACGAAAATTTGAATTGATTATTTGATTTACACTTCCGTCAGAAAGATCTACTTTAACAAGTCCATAAGAAATAGATGGATTAATTAGTTCTAATTTATATTTAAGATAAGGATTGAAGGGTTCTTCAATTGTGATATACACTCCATCATCTAATGGTACAATGGAATTTATAAACGGACCAATATTGTAGGTAGTAAGTGTAGCTTTATTTTTCATGTCAACTACATGCAGTTTACCATACTTCCCAATGGTTGAAAAATATAGTTTATTATCGTGAAATTGGACATCATTCAGAGCTCCTTCTAGAAAAGATAAGTTCTTGGTTAAAACGATTTGTCCGCTATCAATATTTATTTTACTTATAACAAAATTTTTACTAAATACATATATATATTGTTCAGTTAAAAAAACAGCGTTGGATTCAGCCGAATCCAAAATGATTTCCTTTTCTTTACGCATTGTTCGTTTATCTGTAATAATTAATCGATCATTTTGAACTCTCGTTAACAGACAAGCCTTATCATTATTTACAGCCATATCTAATAAAAGTCCAGGGATTTTTTCATCATTAATTGTTGAGAATAAATCTCCATAAGAATGTTCATCTAGATGATCACCATCGTAACGGTGAAAAAGTATACTAGCGCTTTGACCTGTAGTTTGATTTCCTGTTTTTATAATAAAATAACCATCTTTAAATATTAATTCTTGAGGAGATTCTTCTTCTTTAATACATGAAGTAAAAACGAGAATTAATAAATAGATATATAGAAATGGCTTTTGCATAGTTTTTTTAATTTTAATCAAATATAAGAACATCCATAAATAAATTCGTATTAAATAAGTTGAAACATATATTATATAATTTTCTAATTAAAGTGATGTTTTATAAGTCTAGATGCAGAATTCATATCTAACTATGTTAATTTTAGTTTTAACAGTTTTATGTAGCCGCTTCTTAAGTTTTAAAGTGCAGAAAATTATGTGAAAACAGCTAAAACATCTGCATCAACAGCAACAAGAGATTTGGTAGATAGAAAACTACTCGTAAAAAGTAGAGAATTAAAAAATACTAAAATGTATTTAATATAAAATTAAATAGGGATAATTAGTGTTTTAAAAATAGAAATTATTTCTAAAAGATAAAAAGGTGTTTATAGAGATGTAGATACCTGTTTTTGTGAGGTTTAGGGAAAGTTAAAATGTTGTACCTATGTTGTGCCAAAAGTAAAAAAGCAGCTACATTTAAAATGTAACTGCTTGGTTTTTAAGTAGCGTGATCGGGAATTGAACCCGAGACCTCCGGGTTATGAATCCGACGCTCTAACCATCTGAGCTACCACGCCTTTTGCGGCTGCAAATATAGAATAAATTTGAAATACAACAAGTGTTTTTTAATAAAAAATACAGCTTTTAAAAATATTTTTTTTTATTGAAAATAATACATACATTGTGAACCTAAGATATATATGATGAGTAAAATAAAATTTGAGTTAGAGTTTCCAATTCATGCCTCTCCAACGATGTTGTATCAGTACTTCTCAAGTCCCTCAGGATTGGGAGAATGGTTCGCTGATAATGTGAATTCTAGAGGAGAACTTTACACGTTTATTTGGGATGATTCGGAAGAAGTAGCGAAGTTGTTACAAGATAAAACTGATCAAAGAACACGTTATAAGTGGTTGGAAGATGAAAGTTCTGAAGGATATTTTGAATTTAAAATTCAAATTGATGCCATAACAAAAGATGTTTCGTTGATTATTACAGATTTTGCTGATGAAGATGAGCTTGAGGAAGCGAAAATGTTATGGGAAAATCAAATAAGTGAATTGAAGCACACTATTGGTGCTTAATAAAAAATAGTAATTATTTAAAAACCTTGAACTTGTGTTCAAGGTTTTTTTTTGATTAAATTTGTACTCTAATTTTTTGAGTTTGTATGGTAAATTATAATGGTAGTTTGATAGAAAAGGAAACAAGTGTTTTATCTATTCAAAATAGAGGTTATAGATATGGTGATTCCTTATTTGAAACAATTCGTTTGAAGAAAGGAAGAATCTGTTTTCTAGAAGATCATTATTTTAGATTGATGGCTTCAATGCGTATGTTGCGTATGGAGATACCAATGAACTTTACTCTTGAATATTTGGAAGAGCAAATTTTGAATCTTGTTGATATATTGGACAATCAGGATATTTTTAAAATAAGATGCACTGTATCTAGAAAAGATGGAGGGTTTTACACTCCAATTATCAATGAAATTGATTTTTTAATTGAGGCCTTTGAAGGGGAATTGGTTAAGAAAGAAAATTACACAGTGGATCTTTTTAAGGATTATTATGTGAATTCAGGATTGCTTTCTACAGTGAAATCTTCCAATAGGTTGCTAAATGTATTGTCTAGTATTTATGCAAATGAAAATGAATTCGATAATTGTGTGTTGTTGAATGAACAAAAAAATATTGTAGAAGCTTCAAACGCAAATATCTTCCTTGTAAAAGGAGATTCCATTAAGACTCCAAAGTTGCTGGATGGATGTATCAAAGGAGTAGCAAGAAAGAAAATTATTGAAATAATAGAAAAACACAAAACATATACTATAGAGGAAACTTCAATATCTCCATTTGAATTACAAAAAGCAGATGAGGTGTTTTTTACAAATGCTATTGTAGGAGTCCAACCTGTTACAAATTACAGAAAAAAGAAATTTTCAACAATAGTAGGTAATGACTTGAGGAATGAATTAGAGAATTTGTCAGATTTGTAAATATAAATGAAACCAATCTAATTTAATTTAGGGTCGGAAGGAGCATTTGCCCATAATTTGTATTTTCCACCAATTTCAAGTATCTGGTTTTTCCAAAAAGAGCTGTTTTCTACTTTTAGAATATTGGAATATTTATTGTCAATACAAAACCATGAATTTGTTGTAAGTTCTTTACTAAGTTGATTGGAGGACCAACCCGAGTAACCTAAGAAGAAGCGAATGCTATCTTTTGGTATTTCTTGTCGATTTAGCAAGCCAACCAACGATTCAAAATTGCCTCCCCAATAAATTCCATTTCCAACCGAAATACTTTTTGGTATGAGTTCCGGGATTTTGTGTATGAAATACAGGTTGTCTTGTTCAACAGGGCCTCCTTGGTAAACAGTGAACTCACAATTGATATTTGGTATCAAGTCATTTACTGTATACTTCAAAGGTTTGTTTAAGATAAAACCTACAGAACTGTCGTTTGAATGTTCTGTTAGTAGTATTACTGATCTATTAAATGAACTATCATTTAATATGGAAGGTTCTGCTATCAACAGTCTTCCTTTGAGAAGTGATAATGAAGTCATTTGTTAGGGTTTTATGTCTTGAAGGTAATAAAATTTGAGCAATAAAAAAACTTCTTTGAAATTTCAAAGAAGTTTTAATTAAGAAATAGTTCTTACTTACTAGTTTACAGAGTCGCTTAATCCAGCTCCTGCTTTAAACTTTACAATGTTTTTAGCTGCAATTTGGATTGTAGCTCCTGTTTGTGGATTTCTACCTTCTCTTGCTGCTCTATTAGATACAGACCATGTACCCCATCCAACTAATGCAACTTTACCACCACCTTTAAGTGTCTTTGTTACGTTGTCTGTTAAAGATTCTAGTGCCGCTTTAGCAGCTGCTTTAGAGATTCCTGCATCAGCAGCCATTGCGTTGATCAAATCTGACTTGTTCATAATTTATAGTTTAAAATTAAAAAATTGGTTAAATAACTTCATTGTTTCTTTAACAAATATAATAGGAATAAGGGTTTGTGCAAGTTTTATGAATAGAAATAGCTGTATTTGTTAATAAAACTATAGGAATTGTTAATAAGATAAGGGGTTTTAATCTGTTTTTACTTTAAAATCTTTTGAATTAGAACATTTTAGCATCTTCATGAAAGGTAAATCCGTTTAAAAGACTGGCGGTGTCCATCCTTTTTTTGCCAGATAACTGTAAAGATTTTATATGAAGGTAGCCATCCTTGACTGCTACTTTCATGGTTTTTTTGTCTGTAATTATTTCTCCAATAATAACGTTATGTAAAATGGTTTCTTTTTCTACATTGAATAATTTGACAGATGTTTCTTTTCCTTCGTTTAATAAGTTACTCCAAGCGGCAGGGTAGGGATTTAATCCTCTTATTTTATTGAAAATAGAATTCATTGGTTGTTTCCAGTCTACTTTACATGTAGAGGTGTGGATTTTATATGCTACTTTTGATATCTTTTGTGGTTGTGTTTTTGTATTGACAGTCCCTTTTTTTATCAATTCTAATGTTTCTAAAACCAAGTTGCTACCCAAGTGCATTAATTTGTCGTGAAGTTCACCAACAGTTTCATTAGACGCAATACTTGTTTCTTTTTGAAGAATGATTTCACCTGTGTCAATTTTATCATCAAGAAAGAAAGTGGAGACACCAGTTTTTGTTTCTCCATTGATTATTGCCCAGTTTATGGGGGCAGCGCCACGATAATCAGGTAATAATGAAGCGTGCAAATTAAAGGTTCCATATTCAGGTAGATTCCAAACAGCTTTCGGGAGCATTCTAAAGGCAACGACAATTTGTAAATTAGGACGGAGTGTGGCCAAGTCTTCTAAAAAATTCGGATCTTTCAAGTTTGTAGGCTGTAAAAGATTTAAATTATTTTCGACGGCAAACTTTTTAACTGCAGACTCGTTTAATTTTCTTCCACGACCAGCGGGTCTGTCAGGAGCAGTAATTACACCAACTACTGTTTGTTTTGTTTTCAATAGATCTTTTAATATGGTAACTGCAAAATCTGGAGTTCCCATAAAAATGATTCTCAAATCTTTCATAATAGTTCAAAAATTTATAATTACAAAGGTACAAATGTAGGCTACTCTATAAGTAAAGAAGACCTTATTAATTTTCTAAAAATGAAATACAAGCTTCTCAACACTAAATATTGATTTTAAATTTATTCCCTTTTAGTATTCTAATTTTGTTTTCTTCTAAGAGCTGTTTTAGCGTAGCTAAAATTTCTTTTTCATTTTGATTTAGTAGTTCGCAGATTTCTCTAGAGGTAAGTTCTTGTTGTTTAGTTAATAAAGATAATAATGACTTCGTCAAAGAGAGTGTTTTAGTCTTCATTTTATATTGAATGCAAACATCACATATTCCACAGTCTGTAAGATGTTTTTCATTAAAATATGTAAGTAGTTGTTTGCTTCTACAAACAGAGTTGTTTTCAATAAAGTCAAGTAGTTTATTCGCTTTTACAGATTTATTTTTTTGATGATAGCTTATTCTTTTAGAAATAGAATTGATGGTTCTATCATCTTCCCTAGGAACTAAAAAATTGATAGAAGCATTGTTTGTTGCTGGAATATATTTTACGATTCCATCTTTTTTGAGTTTCTCAAAAATAGCTGTCAATTGTTTTTTTGTAAGGTTGCTTTGTTTCGAAAGACTGTATTCGTTAATGGGAACAAAGTTTTCAAATAGTCCACCATAGCTTCTTAAAATTGTTTTAATAAAGTTGTTTATAGAAGGGTATTTGAATCCATAATCCAAAACATTTTCGCTGGATGTAATAAACTTTAAGTATGTCCTTTTTTGATAACCTTCTGTAAATTGTAATATACCCTGAATGTCTAATGTTTTTAAAGTACTGTAAGTTTGTGAAAAAGGGAGTTTGTAATTATTGCAAAAATCATTTAAGTTGAAACTAAATAATTTTTCTTGGAACTCACCCTTGCTTATTTTATAGTATTGATTGAGCTGAAAATATACTTTTTTTACGAATTCAATTGTCAATTGTTGCTGTTCCATTGTGTTTTTAAAAACCAATAAATCGTTTCGGTTTTTTAAAGTGACAGAAAATGCTTTTTTTCCATCTCTTCCACCTCTCCCTGCTTCTTGCATGTAATTTTCGATACTGTTAGGTAATTTTACATGAATAACAACTCTTATATTTGGTTTGTCAATTCCCATTCCAAAAGCATTGGTTGCTACAATAGTATATGTTTCTTCTGAATACCATTTATCGTAAGCTGTTTTTTTTTCAGCAGCGGAAAGACCTCCATGATAAAATGTACTACCAAATCCTTCTCTATTAAGAAAGTCACTTATTTTTTTCGTTTCGTTTCTCGTATTGGTGTAAATAATTGAGGGAGCCTTAATTTTTGTTAAGATTTGTTTGATCTTAAAAAATTTATCTTCAACTTCAAAGATTTGATACGCTAAGTTCTCTCTCTTAAATGAGTTTTTATAAAGTACTGGTTTGTCTAACTGCAATTGTAAAGAAAGGTCTTCTAATACTTCTTTTGTTGCGGAAGCTGTTAAGGCAATAGTGTTGGCACTGGGACAGATTTCTTTTAAAATATTTAATTGGAGATAAGCAGGTCTGAAATCATGTCCCCATTCGGAAATACAATGTGCCTCATCAATAGCAACTAAAGAAATGTTTAATTGTTTTATTTTGTCTTGTATGAAATTAGATTGTAATTTCTCTGGAGATAGGTATAAGAATTTAATATTATTATACTGTATGTTATCAAACAATATGACCATTTCATCTTGAGATAAAGCAGTATTAAGTGCTACAGCTTTAATGTTTTTTCTATGCAGACTGTCAATTTGATCTTGCATAAGAGCTAATAAAGGAGAGATGACCAAGCAAACGCCTTCTTGTAACAGGGTAGGCAATTGGTAGCAAATAGATTTTCCTCCACCGGTAGGAAGTAATACAATTGTATTTTGTTTGGCAAGTACAGAAGAAATGATTTCTTCTTGAAGTGGTCTAAAAGAAGAATAACCCCATTTTTTTTGCAATATGTTGATTGCTTTTTTCAATAGTATTTAAATTTTTAAAGGCTGTGCTAATCTAGGATATATAATTTAATTTCGGATGTTTTGGAGAATAAAATTGACTCTTTGAGTAGGTGTACCAAAAGGTATTTCTGCTATATGGTAGCCCAAATCATGATAGGTGTCTGAAATTTGTTTATGGATTTCGACGGCTTCTTCAAAAGATTCATAGCGTTCATTATCTGTTTTGTAAATTTCTTTCCAAGGGGGCGTTATAAAAATTTGTTGATAGGGATGAACTTTATTTATTCGATTGAAATCAATAGTATGTGGAGTTTTTGAAAAATTTAAATAGGCTTGTATATCTGGAATTCCACGATCAAAGAAAATTGTAGCTTTGGGTAGACCTTTACTTTCTGAGTATTGGGATATTCTTTTTTCTAATAGTAGGTTGCTGAATAATAAAGGGTCTGTTAAAAAGAATTGTTCAATTCCATTTTCTCTAGCTTCCAATGTAACCTCTCTTGATATTTCAGTCATACACGTATAGTTTAGACTAGATAATTCTTTAATTATAGTAGATTTACCCGTGCCAGGACCTCCAGTGATGATAACTTTATTTCGCATGCAACAAAAATAATCTATTTCTATTTTGTTGTACGTTTTAATTTATTAAACTTCAAGGATACCTATAAAAACTCCTTCGCATCAAAATTTTCAAAGTTTTTCATAGACAAGAAAAAATTTTGAAACACTATCTGGATAATATAATAAATTTTGAAGCAATATTTGGGAAGCTCTGAAAACCTAATAGGAACAAATACAATAAACAATCTGACTTCGTTATATTTTTTTGAAATAGATATGGCTATTCCAAAAAAAAACATGCCTTACATCTAGTTCGTTATCTTTGTTTTTTGAAAGAAATGAGCTTTTATAGGTGTCCTTAAAATAGATGATTTCACAATTTCACAATTCAACGATTTAGTGTAATTTTGTACATTCGAAAAAAAACGTTTAAAAACAGAAGAAAAACATATTAAAATGAGTAGTCAACCAGAGTTTTATGCCAAGTTAAAAGAAAGTTTAGAAGCGTCTACAACGTTTCCTTCAGAGTACTTGTTTAAGTTTATTGTGCCTACGAGTAAAAATCAATTAAAAGAAGTGAAGACCGTTTTTGATGTGCCGGGAGCTGTAATAAAAACGAAATCTTCAAAAACCAATAAATATGTAAGTGTTTCCGTGTCGATGGTAATGGAAAGTTCTGATTCGATTATTGAGAAATATATAGGGGTTTCAGGCGTTGAAGGGATCATATCTTTGTGATATTTTTAACAGGCTATTAGTTCAAGTTACAATATCTTTCGAAACTCTAAATAATTGAGCTTTAATGCTTATTTTTGGAAAATTAATTTTAGAAATATGATTACAAAATTTAAAACAATTGTCATATGTTTTTTGCTTGGTTTTACAGCAGTAGGGCAAGAAGTTAAAGACAAGGTTTTACTTAAAATAGATGGAGAACCAATTTATCAATCTGAGTTTATTAGATTGTTTGGGAAAAATAAAAATTTGGAACTCGTAGATGAAAAGCAATCCTTAAAGGAAGATGTAAAATTGTTTGTGGATTATAAGTTGAAACTAATTGAAGCAAAGGATTTGAAATTAGATACGATTAAGGCTTATAAAAAAGAGGTGTCAAAGTATAGAAATCAATTGGTACTTCCATATTTAAGTGATAATAGTGTTACGGACGGTCTTTTGAAGGAGGCTTATGAAAGGAGTTTAAAAGAAATCAGAGCCAGCCACATTTTAATTCAGGTACAAAAAAATACAATTGATACATTAAAAGCATATACAAAAATAACAAAGCTTAGAAATCAAATTATTGCTGGTGCAGATTTTTCAGAAATTGCAAAAACGAATTCTGAAGATCCTAGTGCAAAAAAGAACAAAGGTGATTTAGGCTATTTTTCTGTTTTTAGAATGGTCTCTTCATTTGAGAATGTTGCTTATAAAACTCCAAAAGGGAAAGTATCTTCAATTTTTAGATCAGAATTTGGATATCATATCATCAAAGTAGTTGATGTTAGAGAATCTTTGGGAGAGGTGGAAGCAGCTCATATTATGATAAGGGATACAACTTCTTCAGGGAAGAAAACAATAGATAAGGTATATTACGAAATAATAAAAGAAGGCAATTTTGAAGAATTGGCTAAAAAACATTCCGATGATAGAAGAACTGCTTTAAACGGGGGAAAGTTACCTAAATTTACTATGGGGGCATTGCCACCTCCTTTTGGAGAAGTGAGTTTTGCGTTATCTGATAAGAATATGTATTCAAAACCTTTTAGAACAGCATACGGATGGCATATTGTAAAGTTTATTAAAAGATATCCTGTCGGCAGTTTTAAAGATTGTGAAAAAGATTTGTTGAGAAAATTAAAAAAAGACAGTCGTTCTAAGAATCTTGGAAATCCTGTAGTAGATCGTTTGAGGAAAGAATATAACATTAAGGTGAATGAAATCGCTAAGAACGATTTTAATGATTCGAAGAAAATTGCACTAATTGATTCTTTGAATTCTTGGCTGCTTGTTATTGAGAAAGATACGTTGAAGCAAAAAGATTTTATGAATTACAATATGAATCGAAGGGACAAAAAGGTTATGGATAATTTCAAGCCTTTTGTTGATGAGGAAATATTGGCTTATTATAAAAAACATCTGGAAGAATCAAATGTGGAATTTAAAAATTTATTTCAAGAATATAGAAATGGTTTGTTATTGTTTGATTTGATGAAATTGAAAATATGGGATGCTGCTCAAAATGATACATTGGGATTGCAAAAATATTTTAATAAAAACTATAAAAAGTATAGTACGAAAGCCTCTGTAAATGCGATTGTAATTAGTACTAAAAGAAAAGAAGAAGTGGCATCTATTGAGTTGCTTGTAAAGGGAACGAAATCAACAGATTCAATAAAAAGAGTTTTAGAGCTTAAAGAAGATGTATTAGTCAAGTCAGGTGATTTTGAGAAAAGTGCTACTGTTTTTCCTAAGGGAGTGATTTTTGAAAAAGGAACTACAAAAACATATAAAGAAAAAGGTTATTTTTTTATTGTAAGAATCATTAAAGAGAAGGCTCCTATACAGTTAGGATATGCAGATGTAAGAGGAACTGTTATCAGTGATTATCAAAATTATATACAAGATGAATGGATGCAAGAATTAAGAGAAAAGCATAAGGTTAAGGTATATAAAAGTCGATTGAAGAAAATTAAAAAAGAAATAAATTTGTATAGTGAATAAAATTTTGGCTTACATAACGTTATTTATTATCGCAAGTTCTTGTGGTTTTTTTGAAGGAGATTCTTCTTTAAAGGGATCAAAAATTGTTGCTAGGGTGTATGAAGCTAATTTATATCAAGAAGATTTGGCGAGAATTTTCCCTAAGAATATTTCTAAAAAAGACAGTACAGTCGTTGCTAGAAATTTGATTAATTCTTGGGCAAAACAACAACTTCTTGTATTGAAATCAGAGGTTAATATGCCTTCAGAGAACAAAGAACTAGAAAATTTAGTATCGAAATATAGAGAAGATTTGTTTATAAATTCTTTTAAAGAAGCATTGATAAAACAAAAGCTAGATACTATTGTTACTAAAGAACAAGTTATTTCCTATTATAACGAAAATAAAGAGAGCTTCAAGATAAATGAAGAATTGCTGAAATTTAAGTACATACAAATCCAAAAAGACAATAAGAATAAAAGTAAATTAAAAAGATTGTTGACTTCAAATGGACAAAATGATTTGTATTTGCTTTCTGAAGAAGAGGAACAGTTTTCATCTTCTTTTTTAAGTGATTCTATCTGGATAAGATATAAAGATGTATTAAATAAATTACCAATTTTAAAGACTTATAATAAAGAAAAGTTATTAAAGTCTTCTAACTTTGTGCAAAAATCAGATTCATTGGGACTGTATTATGTGTATATTAAAGAAGTGCTTTCTAAAAATGAAATTGCTCCCGTACGCTATATTTCTAAAATTATTAAAGAGATGATTTTGCACAGAAGAAAAATAGATTTGGTAAATACTATAGAAGAGGTGTTGGTAGACGATGCTATTAAAAATAAACAATTTGAAATATACTAAGATGATAAAAAAAACAACTTTAATTCTAGCAATGTTTGTTGCAGCCTCTCAGGTTTTTGGACAGTCAAAGACAAAAGTAGATGGAGTGGCCGTTGTGGTAGGAGAGAATATTGTGTTGAATTCTGATGTTCAGAGATTTAAAGAAGAGTTGATTAACAAAAACGAAGGGAAGGTTACTATTTCAGATTGTGAAATGTTGGAAGAAATAATGATTCAGAAATTACTGGCTCACCATGCAGTTGTGGATAGTGTTGTGGTTTCTGATGCTGACGTGGATGCAACTGTAGAAAGAAATATAGCTTATTTTACCCAGCAATTGGGATCTATGGAGAAAGTGATAGCTTATTATGGTTTTGACGATGAAAATGATTTAAAGCGAGAATTGAAAAAAATTGAAAAAGAATCTTCTTTAATTCGTGGAGAAAAAGGAAGTATCGTTGAAAAAGTGAATGTTACTCCTGAAGAAGTACGTGTGTTTTTTAAGAGTTTAGAGGAGCAGAATAGTTTACCAGAATTCGGAACCGAGGTAGAATTGGCGCAAGTTGTTATTAATGTTGAGCCTAGTGAAGAGGATGTAAAAGAAACTGTAGATAAGTTGATTAAAATTAGAGAAGACGTATTAAATGGCTCTAGTTTAAGAATGAAAGCAGTTTTGTATTCTGAAGATCCTGGAGTAACTCAAAATGGAGGTAAATACACAATGACTAGAGAAACTCAGTTTATCAAAGAATTTAAAGAAGTTGCTTTTAGTTTGGATGAAGGTGAGATTTCAGAACTTTTCATATCAATTTATGGATACCATATCATACAATTGGAAAAAATCAAAGGTCAAGAAATAGATGTAAGACATGTATTGATCAATCCAAAAGTTTCTGAGGCTAAACTGGCTGAAGCTAAATCTAAAATTACGAAGATTAGAGACAGTATTTTGGCTGGAGATTTGACATTTGAATTGGCTGTTAAGAAATATTCAGAAGATAAGGATACAAGACAGAATAATGGTATTATTATCAATCCTACTACAAATGATTCTCGTTTTGAATTGACTCGAATAGCGGATCCAGCTTTTTACGGAAGGGTAAGCAATTTGAACTTGAATGATATTTCTGAGCCTTATTATGATGAAACTGAAAGAGGACTTAAGATGTTTAAGATTCTCCTAATGAAGGATAAGGTAGCTTCTCATGAGGCTGACTTTGTAAAAGACTATGTGAAAATACAGCAAATGGCTTTACAGAAAAAACAACAAGAGGTTTTAGAAAAATGGAATAAAAGTCATGTTTCTGAAACTTATGTTAAGATCAATGAAGAACATCAGGCATGTAAGTTTAAATACAATTGGGGGAAGGAATAATGTTTATTATATAAGGTATTATTAAATGACTTAAAAAGGCGCTAATTTTTTATAATTAGCGCCTTTTTAAGTTTGTCAGACTAAATGTTTTTCTGATTGGTTGAAGAAAAACTATATTTTTTTTAATAAAAATAACTCAAATTATTTAGTCATAGTTTTTGAAATTTATTTGGTATTAGCTCTTATTTTCAAAAAAACTAAAAACATTCCCTCCGTACCTTTTTTCGTAGCTAAAATTTGGATGTGTAGTTAAGCTGGTTTGTTTAGAGTGTTCAATTATTACGGTTCCTTCCTCGTTTAAGATATTTTTTGTGAAAATCAAATCCGCAATTTTTAAGAATTGCTTTTCGTTAAAGTCGTAAGGAGGATCTGCAAATATTATATCCGCTTGTATTCCAGTTTTCTCTAAGAATTTATAGACATCACTCTTAATTGTGTTTATAGAGAAATCGAATTCTTTGTTAACTTCATTTATGTATTTAATACAACCAAAATGTTGGTCTACAGCTGTGATTTCATTGGTGCCTCGAGAAGCAAACTCGTAACTAATATTACCAGTCCCGCTAAAAAGGTCTAGAACCTGGAGGTCTTCAAAATAGTAGTTGTTATTAATAATATTAAATAAGGATTCTTTAGACATGTCTGTTGTTGGCCTCACAGGTAGGTTTTTAGGAGCGTTTAGTCTTCTTCCTTTGTGTTTTCCGGAAATAATTCTCATTAAAATTGATTTAATAAAGTGTAATTTGAATGTTTAGAAAGCAATTCAAATTCTTTAGTGAGTTTTGTGTTTTCTTCTGAATAAAATGCAATATTTCTAATGTATTGAAAAGCAATAATAAATAATTCTGATTCTTTTTCAATAGCACCAAAAAGTAAAGTGTTTATTTCTTCAGGATTTAAATTTAGTTGCTCCATAGTAAATAGTATGTAGTAGATAAAGTCTGCACTTGTTATGAAATCAAAAGAATTATAAAAAATTAATTTGTTAGACTTAACGACAATAAGTTCAAAACGATTGTTGAAAACTTGGATACACATTTTGGAAGATTCAGAATTCATAGATGCCTGAAGCATTTTGTCGATAAATAAAGAAGCGGAATGATAATATTCAAATGCACCATATTTAGTAAATAAGTAGTTGTTGATATTTACGAATGGAATGTATACAACATTAGCTTCTGTATGTTTTAGTGTATCATAGGTGATATAGTCATTTGGAAGTGTTTTAAGCGTGTTGTTTAAGTAGGTTGTTAAGTTATCTTCATGAAAATATTCTAACGGAACTACAGTTGCCAACTCGTTTTGATGCGTGACAAATATACTTTTATAGCTTTGTTGTAGCAATAAGTTTTCTTCAAAAATAGTTTCTATTTTCTTTAGATGGTTTTCTGGAGTATTTGTTTTTAACTGAAGTTCATATTGAATCAATGCAATGTGTTTTTTAGTATTGCAATGATAAATACAAAAAGAAAATCCATCCAAACTAATTTGGATGGATAAATAGGTTTCTTTCAAATCGCATGTGTCAAGCGATTTATGAGTTATATTATTGAACTTTTTTATCATAGAAAGGAGGCCAGTTTCCATTAGAGTTTATTTCTTCTAAAGATCCAACACTAATATATGGTCCTTTAATTTCGTCGCCACCAATAGCTTCTCTTTCCTGATTTACCAACGACTTGTCTAGATCGCTTAAAAGAAGTGATTTGTCAACCTTTGCTTCAAATACAGGAACTTCTAGACCCGCTACTTTTAATAAAAATCCTGTTTTAATTTCAAACTTGGAATTTGTTCCAGGTATTTCTAACATTTTGCGATAGTCTCTATTTTCAAAAACAGTATTTTTCACAGATTCATATCCAGTAGTATCTGTAACTTTCTTTTCTACCTCAACCATAATTGGTTGCCATTTTGTTCCTTTGTTAACCTCTATAATTTCGTTATGAGTATTCGTAATTGCAAATTGAGCCGTATCAAGAAATTTGATTAGTTTATCACCATTTCTTTCGTATTTTCCTGTGATTTTTTTATGAGCTTCTTCAGCATCACGAATCATTCTTAAATGATCAATTACTTTTGCATATCTTACTTTTTTTTCAATATTGAATCTGATAGGTCCCATAATACTGTTGTAGATTGAATATCCTAAAAATCCAGCCAAAGAAAGTAAAACCAAAGAGACGAGCCACTGAAGTTTTAATGGAATAAATTTCATAATTAGAATAGCAATTAAAACTGTTCCAACAATACCTGCAAGTAATATAATTATCATTTTTTTAAGATTTTAATTTGAATTAGACAAATCTACAATTTTTTTTTAATGGTAAAAATTTTTAAGCCTAAATCAATGCCTATCTTTGCTGTTTATTTTGTTATATGATCAAAAATTCATTAGATTTCTATAAAGAACTTGTAAAAACGTTCCCTTTTGATGCAACAAGCACTCAAAAAGAATTATTACTGATGCTTTCAAACTTTGTTTTTCAGAAAGATAAGTCTGGATTATTCCTTTTAAAAGGATATGCTGGAACTGGAAAAACAACAAGTATTAGTACTGTCGTAAATGGTTTGTGGAAAGTTGGATTGAAACCAGTCCTTTTGGCTCCAACAGGAAGAGCTGCAAAAGTAATTTCACTGTATTCTAAAAAACAGGCTTTTACCATTCATAAGAAAATTTACCACCCTAAAAAAACATCGAATGGTGGAGTTGAATTTGTACGCCAGGTAAATAAACATACAAATACGTTGTTTATTGTAGATGAAGCTTCTATGATTCCAGATGCTCCTAGTAATTCTAAATTGTTTGACAATGGTTCTTTGCTAGATGATTTAATGGATTATGTCTATTCTGGTGTGAACTGTAAACTAATACTGATTGGAGATACTGCCCAATTACCACCAGTAAAATTGACATTGAGTCCTGCTTTGGATGAGGATAAATTGAGTTTTCAATATGATAAAAATGTTTCATTGATTGAGCTAAATGAGGTGATGCGACAACATAAAAATTCTGGAATTCTTACGAACGCAACCGAGCTAAGGGTGATTCTGAGCGATCAGTTTTCTAATGATTTTAAGTTTGATTTGAAATATGCAGATATAGTTCGTTTGGAAGACGGCTATGATATTCAAGATGCTATTACTACTGCCTATGATGCGAGTGGGGTAGAAGAGACGGCAATTATAGTACGATCTAATAAAAGAGCGAATCAATACAATCAACAAATAAGAACGCAAATTCGAGGGCAAGAAAATGAAATTTCTGTAGGGGATCATATCATGGCTGTGAAAAATAATTATTTCTGGTTGAAGGATTCATCTGAAATTAGTTTTATAGCTAATGGAGATACGTTTGAGGTAATGGAAATATTTGGTATCAAGGATTTGTATGGTTTCCGTTTTGCTGAGGTGAAAATAAGAATGATAGATTATCCTTCTCATCCACCTTTAGAAACAGTGTTGTTGTTAGATACTTTAATGCTTGAGAGTCCTTCATTGAGTTACGAAGAATCTAATAGGTTGTATCAAGAGGTTGCTAAAGATTTTGGACATTTAAAATCCAAATATAAAAGATTATTGGAAATAAAAAACAACAAGTATTTTAATGCATTACAGGTGAAATACTCTTATGCTATGACATGTCATAAATCTCAAGGAGGGCAATGGGCAACTGTTTTTATTGAGCAACCCTACTTGCCAGACGGTCAGAGTGTAGATTATTTGAGATGGTTGTATACGGCAGTAACTAGAGCTAAAGAAAAACTGTATTTATTAGGATTTCAAAAAGAGGCCTTTGAGGAAGATTAATTGAATTTGTAGGCTATTTTAATGCTTCCATAGGTATTTGTATTGTCAATCATTTCTTTAAGCTTTTTTGTATAGTTAGTTCGTGTGTACTCTAGGTCAAAACGTTTTAAAGCTAGTTTTATTCCTATTTCTGTTTCGAAATTGAAAGGAGTAATAGCAAAGGTTACAGGGCTATTGTTGGTAAACAAACCACCTTGGATTGTTGCATTGTAAATAGCGTAACCAATTTGTGGTCTTATAAATAGAAACAGTTCATTTTTATGTTTAGAATTCTTTAAGCTAAGATTGCTTTTAAAAAGAATGGAGTTTGAAAATGAATTAAGAGGTTTTTTTAACAAATTTAGGCGAATGTAAATACTCGTGGTGATGTTGGTAAATATGGTTCCTAATTTTAATGAAGAGCTTGAAGTAAGATCTATTTTTGAATGTGAAGGTTTGGATAGGGGCTTTAGGTATTCGAAATTAAAGTTTACACCTAAAGCATTTTGAATTTGGTTATCCCATCCATCAGATTTTTGAAAACCATAGATGGTATGAATGGTGTTTTGAAATTCTCTAGCTTTTGAGTTGGGGCCTAAAATTCCAATCTCTAAAGCGGCTTTAAAGGAGTATTTTTGCTTATTGAAATAATGCCTGCTATAATTTATGAAAGAATAGCCAGCATAGGGTCTATCTTGCTCTTCTATAAGGGGGGAGTCTGAATGATGTGGAGTATACATTTGTTGCCCTATTTCAAACTGTATAATTTTTTTTGTGATTTTTTTGTTTTTTTGAGATACAAATCTGTAATAAACAAATATTCCATTGGTGTAGTAGCGGTCTTTGAAACTAGAAACGTATAGATCGTTGTCGCTTAATACGCCTATCTCTTTTGAATAATTTTGCTGAGAATAAGAATATTTATAGCAGCAAAAGGATAACAGAAATAGAATAGTGGATTTATAAGAATAGAAGTATTGCAAAAATGTTGTTTTAGTAAAAAACAAATATATTATAATTAATATGTAATTGAAAGTTTATAACTGAATCCTTCTTTGATTTGAAACTTAGGTGAATAAGTTATAAACATAAAAAAGCTCTGAAAGAATCAGAGCTTTTTTAACTAACCAAACTTAATTTATGAAATGAAAGGTAACCACTCCCTTCATAAATAGTAATTGCAACTACCGTGCCAAAGTTAGTTATTCTAAATGTTTTTGTGCTTTATATGAAGATCTAACCAATGCTCCACTTTCAACATGTCTAAAACCAAGACTCAAACCAATTTCTTTGTATTTTTCGAATTGTTCAGGTGTAACAAATTCTTTTACAGGAAGGTGTTTTTTACTAGGTTGTAAATACTGCCCTATGGTTACAACATCAACTTTTGCTTTGGCTAAGTCGTGTAAGGTTTCAATTACTTCTTTTTCAGTTTCACCCAAGCCTAACATTATTCCTGACTTTGTACGTTGTTGTCCTTTGTCTTTCATGTATTTCAATACAGCAAGACTGCGGTCATATTTAGCTTGTATTCGTACTTCTCTAGTCAATCTTCTTACCGTTTCTAAATTATGGGAGATGATTTCTGGAGCAGCTTTTAAAAGACGATCAATGTTTTTTTCAACTCCTTGAAAATCTGGTATTAATGTTTCTAGTGTTGTGTTTGGATTTGCTCTTCGAATTGCTTGGATGGTTTCAACCCAAATTATGGAGCCTCCATCTTTCAAATCATCTCTGTCTACAGAAGTAATTACAGCATGTTTGATGCTCATTAATTTTATGGATCTCGCAACTTTTTCAGGCTCATCCCATTCTACAGTTTCGGGTCTACCTGTTTTTACACCACAAAACCCACAGGAACGAGTGCAGATATTTCCTAAAATCATAAAGGTTGCTGTTCCCTCTCCCCAACATTCTCCCATGTTAGGACAACTCCCGCTAGCACAAATTGTATTCAATTTGTATTTGTCGACCAAACCTCTTAGTTCTGTGTATTTTTTTCCAACAGGAAGTTTTACCCGTAGCCATTTTGGTTTGGCTACTCTTTTTTCTGTACTTATTTCTTCAGACATTTACAGTCGTGTTTTAAATAGCTGCAAAGTTACTAATAAACTATTTTAATAAAGTTGTTTTGTATAAAAACTAGTGTTTAAAAGAACTAGGAATTACAAAATTATTATGTAATTCCTAGTTTGATTTTAGTATATGGCAATTTTCCTACTTATCTTTCCTTTAGAAGTATTTATCTTTAGGAAATAGATACCATTTGGAATACTTTTAGTAGAGAGCTCTTTTTGACTAGGTTTCCAGTCTTTTATTTGTTGCCCTAAACTATTTATCATTTCTATTTCTGAAATTGAAATAGAATTATTGTGCAGTAGCTTCAATTTATGTTCATCTTTATTGTAATTTATTTTTAAATTGACAGTATCAACATGATTGTTAGATAAGGCATTGTCATTTTGGAAAACAATTGAAAAACGATCTGTGTAAGTGCCTTTACTTAAATTAAGAGTAACAGGAGCTAGTTTTAAGTCTTTATAACTATTATCTGTATTGTCCTTTAAATAAACAGGCTGATCAATGTTAATTAGTTCATCAATCATTAAATAAGTTGTACCATCATAGTCAGTTTTAATGGTTAATGGCACTTCAAGCTCTGTATTTAATTCTTGTATCCCAGCAATTACATAAACTTCTCTATTATTTTCAAATTTTAAGTAAATGTCTGTTTCGCCTAAATCGAACATTTGACTGTCATAACCTTCATCTCTATTGAATGAATTACCTTCTTTAAAGGAAACAGCTAATTGTCGATGTAAATCTACTCCATCATTATTCAAATAATCAAATCCCAGTTTTAATATTGATAAATTGGGTTCATTTTCTTGAATTTTATATCCTTTCTTTTTTCCTTTGAAAAAGATAGAATTAGGACCAAGAGGTTCGTTTACGCGGTAGCTATTTTTAAAATTAACATTTCCTGTAACTAAGCCAGATTGCGTAAAGAATCCTTGTCCTACAGGTATGTACCTTGCTGGAGCATGATAAGTTCCACTTCCCAAGCCTGCAGTTCCGTCAACTGGAGTTGTTGCTGCTGATCCAGTAGCAGCATTTCTTGTACCATAACCACCTTCATAACCGCCTTGGGTATGATTGTTAGAGTCACCAGTATGTTCCCAGAAAAACAAGGTGCTTATTGATGGGTTGTCAGAGATAAAAGTATTGGAGTCGATTGCACTTGGATATGGATTTCCAAGAAGTGAAGAGTGCCCTGCACTTATAGGTGAGGAGTAATCTCCATCATTTGGAGTTCCAACAAATGTGTAATTTTGAACAGCACCGGGGCCTTTTAAAATAAAAGCTTCTCCAGGAGAAAAGGAACCCGTTTCTAACTCTTGAATCCAAGAAGTTCCAGTTAAGCCATTGATATAGCTGTAAATCCAGTAATTTGCAATGGTAATTGGACTCGTGGCATTACTACCGTTTAAAGTATTATATGCACCCGTATAGCTTTGAAAAGTGATATTGGGTGGAGTAGAGGTTGCAGAAGTAGGTATTGTTCCATCTTTTAATATATCTTGTACAGTAAAAGTAGTTTCTCCAATAGTTACAACAGGAGATGTGAAATAATTATATCTGTATACCGTTTCTGTAGTACCTTTTTGATCTATATAGAATTTACCGCTACCAGATACTTTTGAGTTCCCAGTATGTGTTTGAATTAATTGAGCAGACCCGACCATTCTCAAGTCTCCGTCTAATTGAAGGTCATCAGCAATTTCTAGGTATAAACTAGTGTTAATTGTTAATGTAGAACCTGGTTTTATCCACATACATCCAATTTCTACATTCTCTGTAAGAGTGGCATGATTGCTTGTACCTTCCGAATCTATAGTTACCAATTTACCATCATCAGTATCATTTGGGGCGCCAGACACCGTTCCAGATGAACCGCCGTTCCATGAGGAGGTACCTCCTTTCCAAGTAATTCCAGAAACTTCAGTAAAGGTGAAATATTTAGTCCCATCAAAATCATAAGTCCCATTTAGTTGTGTTATTCCATCAATTGTAGAGCTAGACAAAGAAATGAATTCAACATTTGTGGTTAATGCGGCATTATCTGCTACTTTGATTGCTATTTCTATAGTAGGAGTTGTGTTTAAATCGGTTCTAATGCTAGCTTCTGGTGCTGCAATTTGTATAGTCCCTACACTTCCTGTTTCTACGACTTTCCAGATTCGATTCATTATTTTAGAAGAGCTACAAAGAACAGACGTTGCTGTAGAAGTGCCAGAGCCATTATCGTTACCCCACATTAAGAAATCTTTATCTGTAACGAAAGAGTTTGCGTTAGAAAGGTTATCACTTGCAATGGTTCCTAATCCAATGGTAACAAGTGCATCAGAATTAACTGATTTTGATTGTTTTTGTTCGAAATTTCTTGTTGCGTCTTTACCAATTCCTGCTACATCGTTGTGATGGGCGCTATTGTTGTCATAACTCCAAACTTTAGTAGATCCATTAGATAAAACATAGTCGCCTTCAATTATAGAGCCACTATTATTCGTGTCGTCTAAAGTGATCCCATATTTAATTCCTAAGTAAGATTCTATAACTTGTTTTTCAGCAACTGTATGATTGTCTGTGAACAACATTATTTCAGCTACATTTCCATTTATTGTCCTTCCACTATTACTTCTATCATTACCAATGTAATAATTGGTAGTTTCGTTAGAAAGGTTTGTGTCAAAAATTCTTGAATGTAGTTCGAAATTATCAGGTCTAAGGTGACTTGTAAGTGTAGTTGTCAATCCATTTACATAGTTAGCTCCATTTCTTACGTCAGCAGGTGTAAAAGAACTGTTGAATACTTGCGTGTCGCTTGAATGACCATGACCAATATTGTCACTACTATTTGTGAATGGAGTTGTCCAAGATGCGGTAGAAATATCATTGTATACGATATACATAGTTCTTGGGTTCATGTTTCCGTTAAAAGTCAATTCATCATTGTTGCCAGGAGAAAATGTAATTACAGGATTGAAGTTTAAAGTGGTAGAGGTGGCATCTGGTGTTGTTCCTCCAGCCCCAGTAAAGTTATTATCATCTGTAAAATTAGAATTGTCGTTGGCATCACTTTGATCTGTCCATTGTGTAACGCTGCTCCCTCCAATAACTCCAATATCTGCCCTTAACCACAATGTATTTCCTACACCAGAAGTAACGTTAATTGTATCGTCTCTAAAGTCTACATCTCCACCAGTTCCAATATCAGAGTCAGAATCTGGTAAACTTGTAGGAGTATTAATTGTTCCATTTACATCAGAATAATCGTTTGATGTATAAATGTTGCTATCAAGACCATTTATTCCTAATGCGCCGCTTAATGTCAGTCCGGCTTCGGTCGTATCATTGGCTCCTTCGTTATCAGAGTCCGTATCTAGATAATCGGTATTGTCAGTTCCGTCTGTGTTAACAGGTGTTAATCCAGAAGGGTAAGCTGTATCTATACCTGTTGCATTATAAGTATTATTTGGTGTAATATAGGAACTTGTAGCCTGTGCTTCAATATTATCAGGAATTCCATCTCCATCAGAATCTAAATCTAAATAGTTTTTGATTCCGTCAAGGTCTGTATCGAGTATTTCCCCTTCTACAGTATCCAGTATTCCATCGTTATCATCATCTAAATCTGTGGAGTCATCAACTCCATCTCCATCGTTATCTCCAGAGACCAATGCATCCCTATAATCTACATCTCCTCCAGAATTGTAATCACCATCTGCATCTGGAAGTGTTGTTGGATCGTTAATGGTTCCATTTACATCTGTAAAGTCATCTCCATTGTCTATGTTATTGTCAAGTCCATTTTCTCCCACATTTCCATTTAGGGTAAGTCCTGCTTCTGTGGTATCATTGGCTCCTTCATTGTCAGAATCCGTGTCTAAATAATCATCATTATCAGTCCCATCTGTGTTAATAGGAGTCAATCCACCTGTGTAAGCGGTGTCTAGTCCATTTCCATCGTAAGTGCCGTTGGGAAGTATGTATCCAATTGTTGTTTGGGCTTCTATATTATCGGGAATTCCATCTCCATCAGAATCTAAATCCAAATAGTTGTATTGTCCATCTAAATCTGTATCTGTCGGATCCGTTAACGGATTGTTATCATTGTCTAAGTTGGCATCTTCTACCGTGTCAAGAATTCCATCATTATCATCATCAATATCTGCATCATCAGCTATTCCATCATCATCGGAGTCAGGGAATCCACTAATTAGTTTTATTAAAATAGCAGAATCATAAGAGTTGTCAGAAACGTCCGTAATTGCAAATTTTACATGATAGGTTTCACCAGGAGTAAGGCCCTTAGCTGAGGCTCTTATTTTGGTGGTAAACCCGTCGTATTCCATAGTAATTGATCCAGAGGTATTGTCAATAAAATAACTTGCTTGGGTCAGGTCTCCACAATTGGCAATATTTCCATTCGCTCCAACTGATCCATTATTAACGTTATTGATAGAAACGGTATTTGTTGTTCCTGGTACAGTTGCAATGTTTTTAGTTCCTACAATTCCGTTTCCTGATACAAAATAGCCAAAAACGTCATTAAAATTGGAGCATACATATTCGTTGTATTCATCTGAACCAAATTGATAGTCAATAGTTAATACTGTTGCTAGAGGGCCAAGAACCGCATCAAATTCAAATATGACAGGATCATTCATAGATCCATTTGCCAGTATGTCTAAATCAGCATCATTAGTAGTTGTATTATGATCTGTAGTACTGCTACCGCTTGAATTTGTTGAAAAAGATTCATTTACCGTACCTGTAGTTAATATGATTCCATCATCAATTTCAATATTTATCCCTTGTATAGCCCCTTCAAATGTTCCTACCTGAGTCGAATTTCCTTGGGTAACTGTTGGAGAAGATATGGTAACTCCTGGGCCTTCTATTGTGGCTCCAAGTGTTGCTGCAGAAGCACCAGAAGTAAAGTTAAAAGGAACAGATACACTATTGTCTCTGTAATTTACATCTCCTCCAGAACCTAGATCTGAATCTCCATCGGGAAGTGTAGTAGGATCATTTAGTGTACCATTGGGGTCGGTATAAGTATCAGCACTTTCATAATTGCTGTCCAATCCATTTGTCCCAACTGTGCCTGAAAGCGCATATCCTGCTTCTATAGTATCAGAATCTCCTTCATTATCAGAATCTGAATCTTTGTAATCTGCATTGGCGTCTCCGTCTGTATTTGGTGGAGTTAAGCCTGCCAAGTAAGCAGAGTTAACACCGTTGTTTGTTACATAGTTGGCAGGTGTGTCTGCGTTTGGTGCCACATAGCTATTGGTAGCTTGTGCTTCAATATTGTCAGGTATACCGTCATTATCAGAATCTAAATCGAGGTAATCATCGATTCCATCACTATCAGAATCTTCAGGAGTACAAGACGGACTGTTTTTCAATTGATTGATTTGTGTAGATGAAAGTGCAATAGGATAATGTAATATTTCATCCATTAAGCCATCAAAGTAATGTCCTGAACCAGAGTTGAATGCGCTATTCGAATTAGTGGCTCCAAAACCACTTCCATTCCCATGAGAAGTCAAGGTTCCAATACCTGTACTTAATGTAGAGGTCGGAATACCATTTAAAAAAAGGGTTAAATTACCACTTGCGTAAGTCGCGGCAATATGATACCAAGTGTTTATAGCACCAATTGTAAAAGTTGAGGTTGTGTGCGTAGTTCCCGAAGAACGAACAGCACATTCCAAAGTACTTCCATTTAATCTTATAGCAAATCCTCTACCAGTTGCGCCTTCTTCTATTAAGGTTTGTTCACCTGATAATGTTTCAGGGTAAATCCAAAATGAATAAGTGAAATTTGCAATTGCTTGATTTAAGAAAGTTCCATCGCTATATTGTAACATGGTACTGCTTCCATCAAATTCTAGAGATTTTGTACCACTAACACTGTTGGCATTGTAAACTAATGTAGGGGAGTTTTGAAGATTGTGTCCGTTTCCAGATATATCATTGGCTGTGTCATCATAATTCCAGTACGCATCATAACCAGAAATAAGACTACAAGTATTTTCTACTTCGTCTAATATTCCATCATTGTCATCATCCAAATCGGTGCTATTGTCTACTGTATCTCCATCGGTATCTATGAGTAAAAAAGCATTGATAGCAAGAGGAACAGAAGTTTCATCTTGAATTAGAAGATCTGCAATGACACTGTTTTTAAATAAAAATGTGGTATACGCGAAATTATTTTCTTTCGGAATAGTATCTGTCTTTTTAGCAAAACCGGTGTTTTGAAAAAAAAGGAACCCTAGGGAAAGTAGTATCAGATGTTTTTGAGTACTAGTTTGGGGCATAATAATTTATGTTAAAATGGGTTTTTAATTGCCAAAGGTAAAGTAAATAATTGAATTTGTATTAAAATTGATAATTTTGGAAAGAAAATTATATACGTATGTTAACGAATGCTTTGTGAAGTTTGACTAAATTGATGAAAAAATAGCTGTTAGATATTTGACCTAACAGCTATTTTAAATTTTTAAGAAGAGTGTTTTTTAATAAATAGCTATTTTTTTTCTAATGGTTCCAATAGATGTTTCTAATTGAAGTATATAAACTCCATTAATATTTGACTTGATAAAAATGCTAGTTTCTTTACCTAAGCTCCAGTTACCGATAGTTTTACCAAGAATATTTGTTAATTGTGCAGATATAACTTCTATAGAAGAGTCTTCTTGTGAAAAAATAATTTCTTTATTTGTGGCATCATAGAATATTGTGAAATCATTTACGAGTTCTTTATTAGTACGGGTTTTAATTTTAAGTTTCTTTTTAAATGATAGATAGAATCTGTCAGTGTAAGTCCCAGTAGTTAAATCCAGTTCCGCAGGTTCAGATAAGTCGTATTGCAGATTTGTAAATTTATCATTCAACATGATATTTCTGGTTACATTTTCCGTTTTGTCTACCATAAGTTTTACAGAGGAATCTGTACTAATGGAGATAACGATTGGTACTTCTAGCTTTTTTGTCATTTTTTGAACATTGGCTATCGAGTATTTTGCTTTGCTTTCTGAGAGTTCCCAATAAATATCTGTTGGTTGTACGTCATATGCATAACTATCATAACCGTTTTCATATTCAAATGTAGCCCCTTTTTTGAAAGAAATTCCAATTTGTCTGTGTATCTCTACGTTAGATGAATTTGTGTATTCAAACCCGAGTTTGATGATTGGTATTTTTTTCTTTGGTTTTCTTTTTTTGTTTTCCAATGATTTTAAAAATACAGATCCATTTCCATTTTCAACTTGATGTGCTCTTTGGCTATTATTAAAATTAATAGTTCCAGTGGCAGTAGCTCCTACAAAAAATCCTTGTCCAACGGCTACATGTGTTCCAGGTGGAGTATAAGTTGCATTTCCTAACCCGTCTGTACCTTCTGTAGGTGTATTTGCCGCAATACCCATTGTTGCATTTCTTGTTGAATAACCTCCTTGATATCCTGCAATGTTATGACCTTCGGTTACTGTGCTAGTTCCTGCTTCTCCTTTGTGTTCCCAAAAATATAAGGTTCCATTGATAACTGAAATATTGTCATTGATAAAAGTGGCTGTATTAAGTGCACTAGGGTATGGGTTTCCTAATAAACTATTCGTATCTGCATTTACTGGAATTGATATGGTACCATCATTAGGTGTTCCTACAAAAGTGAAATTTTGTGTAGGATTTCCTGTACTTTTCATTGTAAAACCTTCTCCTCTGTTTAAAGAACCATTACCTCTTTTTTGTGACCAATCATTTCCTGAAGTACCATTTACATAGGACCAAATCCAATAATTGGCTATTGTAATAGGGGTGGTATTTGCTCCATCGTAGCCCGCACTAGTAAAATTAATATTTTGTGGTGTTGAATTTTGTGATGTAGGTGTTGTACCATCTTTCATAACTCCCCCAACTGTAAATGTGGTTGTTCCAACGGTTTCAACCACTGGTGACGACCAGTAATTGTAACGATATACATTTGGTACAGTCGATTGTTGGTCTTTATAAAGCTTTCCATTTCCTTGGACATTGGTTGTACCGGTGTGAGTTTGAATCAACTGTGCGTCACCAATTAGTCTTAGGTCTCCTTCTAAAATAAAATCTTCATCAAATTCTAAAAATAAGTCTTGTGCAATGGTCAATTTTGAATTCGATTTTATCCATACACATTCCACATTGGCATTTTCATTTAATAGTGCATGTGTCAATGATGTTTCTGCATCTATTACCATTACTTTATCAATGTCGTTTGCATTTGTACTTGCAGATCCACTTGTAGCAGAGCTATTTCCTCCTGTCCATTTGTTCAAGTCACCATTCCAAAAAATACCATTGGTTTCTGCATATGTGAAAAATTTAGTACCATCAAAATCATATTCAGCGACATATTGATTGATTCCGTTTTTTGAAGTAAGTGTAACAGGAATATGTCTAACATTAGAAGTAAAACTTGCGTTACTAGCTACCAGTAAATATTTATCTGTTGAAGGAGTGTTTAGAAGGCCATCAATAATTGATGCCGTGGCTGCAATTTCTACATTTCCTACATTTCCTCTTTCAATAATTTTCCATTTTCTTTTTAACCTGTTGAATGGAGCACATACTAAAGTAGAAACCTCAGCACTTGCTAAACTACCGTTATTGTTACCCCAAACTAAGAAATCTTTGTTGTTGTTAAATCTATGAGATAGTTGTTTTTGTCTTTTTTTCTTTGGATTGCTTTTTGCTGAGATATTACTAATATCTAAAGTAATCATCGCGTCAGAATTAATAGATTTAGATTGTACTTGTTCAAGTGCCATCAAATCATCTCTACCAATACCTGCAACATCATTGTGATATTCGCTATTTGCAGTGTAATCCCATATTTTTGTAGTTTCATCAGAAAGTAAATAATCTCCTTCTGTCACTGGATTGGTTGCATTTACAGTATTGTCTAAGGTAATACCGTATTTGATAGCTAAATAACTTTCGATGCTTTGTTGTTTTGTTCCACTAGGAATACCGTCTAAGACGATAATCTCAGCAATTTGTCCGTTAAAAATTTCAGAGAAATTATCTTTTGTTCCCAAATAGAAATCCTTAGAACTATCACCTGTAATACTAGAAGTAGAATTATCTGTATGCAGTAACAATCCATTTTTTGACATGGCTTTAATTGTTCCAAAAGGAGTTGAAGTATTTTGCGCTGTGCTAAAAGTATATACTGCATATTCATTTACAGTAGCAAATACATTTTTTATTTCAGCATCACCACCACCACCTACTTTGTATTTAACTTCACTAGAAGTTTCAAATTTTATATTGAATTCTTCTCCACCTCCATCTCCTTTTTCTGTAAAAAGACGTGATTTTGCAGCAATACTATTATTATTGAAGACAGCATATGTCCATATGTTTTGGTAACTAGTATTGTCTTCTAGTAATCCACCAGAAATAACCATTTCATCTCCACCATCAAAATCAAAAACCGGATTGAAATTTAATGTATTTGTTAAAATGGATGGAGCAGGGTTAGAGGTAGAAGCAGCATCATGAGCACCACCGTCCGATTGATCTTCCCATAACGAAGTTGAGGCTCCTATATCTGCTCTTAACCATAATAAACTTCCACCTAAACTTGGTGTAATGGGTGTATCAGTATCATCTCTATAATCAACATCGCCACCAGAGTTTACATCGATGTCAGTATCTGGTAAATCTGTAGAAGGAGTATTGATTTCATCATTTACATCATAGCCATCATTCAATCCGCTACCTTCAAAATTATCATCTAACCCATCGTTGTCTGTGTCAGTTCCACTAATAACATTGTCAGAATCTCCATTTTCTTGGATATCAGGTGTCGCATCATTATCCGAGTCTAAATCTGTATAGTCAGGGTTGTCTAGTCCATCTGTATTGACTGGTGTAATATCTGTTCCACCTTGGCTGGTTTCATAATTGTCGTCCAAACCATTATTGTTGTTATCAGTGATTCCTGCATTTATTCCGCTAGGAGCTATATATCCTAAAGTTGTCTGTGCCTCAATATTATCAGGAATACCATCGTTATCAGTATCTAAATCCAAATGATTTGGTACTCCGTCGTTATCAAAATCATAAACATCTGGAGTTCCATCTGTATTTGTGTCTATATAAGAGGTTGTACTAGAATCTCCACCATTTCCATTGTCAGTGGTGTCTTTATAGTTTGGTATTTGATCTCCATCTTCATCTCCATCGGGTGCATAAATACCACTTTCTATTGTGTCTATAATACCATCATTGTCATCATCAATATCGATATTGTTTAATATACCATCTTCATCTGTATCTTCAATTGTAAAGGCATCTCTCCAATTAACATCACCACCCGAATTAACATCGCTATCGGTATCTGGAAAATTGTCTGTTTGTGTGTCATCAAAACTACCGTTAACATCAATATAGGTATCACCATTGTCATAATTGTTATCCAACCCGTTTATGCCAACATTACCAGAAAGTGTTAAACCAGCTTCGCTAGTGTCATTTGCACCTTCATTATCAGAATCTAAGTCTAAATAATCAGGGTTGTCTGTTCCATCAGTGTTTGTTGGAGTCAATCCGGTAGCAAGTGCTGTATCGTTATTCTCATAAATAGCATGCAAACCATTAGTGCCGACTCCTCCTGAAGGAGCAATATATCCTGTTGTTGTTTGAGCCTCGATATTGTCAGGGATACCGTCGTTGTCAGAATCTAAATCTAAATGATTCGGAATTCCATCAGAATCATAGTCAAATACGTCAGGTACCCCGTCTGTATTGGAGTCTGTATATGATGTAGTGCTAGAGTCACCTCCATTTCCTGCATCAGAAGTATCTCTATAATTTGGTATGCTATCTCCATCTTCATCACCGTCAGGAGAATAAATACCACTTTCATCGGAGTCAATTATACCATCATTGTCATCGTCGATATCAGTTCCGTTAGGAATACCATCATTATCAGTGTCAATACCATCAAAATCATCTCTCCAATCTACATTTCCTCCAAAATTAACATCGGTGTCTCCATCGGGGAAATTATCAGTTTGTGTATTATCAAAACTACCATTAACATCAGAATAGGTATCACCGTTATCATAGTTATTGTCTAATCCATTTGTCCCCACACTACCAGAAAGGGTTAGTCCTGCTTCTGTGGTATCATTTGCTCCTTCGTTATCTGAATCTAAATCAGTATAATCAGGATTGTCTGTTCCGTCAGTATTTACAGGTGTTAATCCACCTAAATAAGCTGAGTTTATCCCGGAATTAGAGATGTATGTGGCCGCACTATCATTGTTAGGAGTAATATATCCTGTAGTGGTTTGAGCCTCAATATTATCAGGAATACCATCATTATCAGAATCAAGATCTAAATGGTTTGGTATGCCATCGTTATCAAAATCAGCAGAGGTAGCACTTCCTTCGGTAGTATCTAAAATACCATCATTATCATCATCAATATCAATACTGTCGTCCACACCATCACCATCGGTATCAGTTCCTGTAAAATTATCTCTCCAATCTACGTCTCCTCCCGAATTTACATCACCATCAGTATCCGGAAAATTATTATTTTGAGTAGTGTCGAAACTACCATTAACATCCGTATAATTGTCGCCATTGTCATAATGACTATCTAAACCATTTGAACCTACAGTTCCAAATAAAGTAAGACCTGCTTCTTGTGTATCTGTTCCTCCTTGATTATCTGAATCTAAATCAGTATAATCGGGATTGTCCGTTCCATCAGTGTTTACAGGAGTGATATCTGTACCGCCTTGGCTAGTTTCGTAATTATCATCTAAACCATTATTGTTGTTATCTGTAATTCCTGCATTACTACCACTCGGAGCTATATAACCTAAGGTAGTTTGAGCCTCAATATTGTCGGGGATTCCATCGTTATCTGTATCAAGGTCTAAGTGGTTAGGGATTCCATCACTATCAAAATCATATACATCAGGGATGCCATCATTATTCGTGTCTGTATAATTGGTTGTGCTGGAATCACCACTATTTCCGTTGTCAGTGTTGTCTTGAAAATTGGGGATGTTATCACCATCTTCATCACCATCAGGTTCATTCCCATCACTTTCAATAGTGTCAATAATACCATCATTATCATCGTCAATATCAATAGAGTCAAATATTCCATCACTATCAGCATCCGAGCCTATAGAACTATCTCTCCAATCTACATCTCCACCTGTTCCTATATCATTGTCCGTATCTGGAAAATTATCAGTTTGCGTATAATCGAAACTACCATTGATATCTATATAGTCATCACTTCCCCCATCATACGTGTTATCTAAACCATTAGTTCCAACAGTACCTGATAATGTTAATCCTGCTTCTGAGGTATCGTTTGCACCTTCATTATCTGAGTCTAAATCTTTGTAATCTTGATTGTCAGAATCATCTGTATTGACTGGAGTTAGTCCAGGATCGCTAGAAGAATCACTTAATTCATAAGCACTATCCAATCCGTTGGTACCCACATTTCCATTTGGTGCTATATAATTGGTTGTTCCTTGAGCTTCAATATTATCTGGTATTCCATCGTTATCGGAGTCCAAATCTAAATGATTTGGTACACCATCATTGTCAAAATCATAAACATCAGGAATGCCGTCATTATTTGTGTCTATATAGTTGGTGATACTAGAGTCACCACCATTTCCATTGTCTAAATTATCTTCATAATTTAAAGTTCCGTCTCCGTCTTCATCACCTCCAGGCTCGTTCCCGTTGCTTTCTGTAGTATCGATAATACCGTCATTGTCGTCATCAATATCTATTGGGTCAGTTATTCCGTCACCATCCGTATCTGGATCTGTTGAACATGCTAATTTTTGATAAGTAATAGACTCTACACCAAAATCTTTAATTCCTTCAATTTTTATGTATCTAAGATTTTCGTTAACAACGTTGTAAATATAGGTTTCAGTAGAAGGGTCTTTAACGGTTACTGTATATGGAATTGAAATGCCTTCAGTATAACTAGTTGTTGACCCAATTGATATAGTTCCTGTGTTCGATTTTCCATCATCACTAAATAGAGTGAAAATAATTTGGGTACCTAATATGGCTCTGGTTGTGTCACCAAGATCAAAAACAATGAATGCTCCATTGTCATCGTCTGAGTCTGATAATGAGGTGTCTGGTGCTCCAAGGGCATTGTTCGCGTTTTTCCATTCGTTTTGACTTTCAATAACAAGTGGATATGCGGTTTCGGTGGTTACAGTTTCTCCAGGGCCACATGGACTGTCTAAAATTGTTATTGTAATAGTAGCTGTATCACAAAGAGGTGTTGGTGATGTCGAGTCGCATATTTGATAACTTAATACTGCTGTACCTGTATATCCTGTATTTGGAATGAAAACAATATTTCCGTTTCCATTATTAATAAAAGTTCCACCTGTTACGGTTAATGGAGTGGTGGTATTAAAAGAAGCTGGGTTAATATTGTTATTAGGATCGGTATCATTATCTAAAGCGTTAAAGGATAAGTTAGAAGTATTATATGTTGAAAGTGTATCGTCATTTGCAACTGGTGGAGCAGGGGCTGCTATTACTGTAATTGTCCAAGAGCTTATAGAAGATCTACCGCAATTATCTTCCGCTTTTACAGTTACGGTACAACTTTCATTGGAAAGAGGAGCTGTGAATGTCAATCTTGGGTTGGCAATAGTAGTGCTATTAAAAGTAGCTGTTCCACATGAGGTAGTCCAAGTATAAGTTGGTGTTCCACCTCCTGGTATAGTTCCAGTAACATCAAAATCAATGAATTCTCCACCGTTAATAGTTGCTGGTGGTGTTACATTCTCAATAATTGTAGGAACTTTTCCTGTTGGAGCATCAAAAGAAAAATTTAAAAAAGCTCTTTGAGCAGCAATGTTTTCTTCATCGGTTCCATTATCTAACCTATGGCCACCTTCATACATTACTTCACCTCTGTCGGTATCACCCAATCCAGGACCATATGCTATAATAGCTGCTTCCCCCGGTGAAATACCTCCATTTGCTGTTAAATCAACTTGATTAGGATCCCAAGTAGCAATTTTAGTAGTAGACCTCCAGCTACCAGTAGGGTAAGGAAGGAAAATTTGTTCTGAACCACCAGCATGAGCACCATCTGTATTCCCCATAAATTGCATAAAAGGATCACCATGATAAGCATTTAAATATGGAGTTGTTCCAGAGGCATCATCATGATCATCAAAATCAATCAATCCATAACCATCAGGAGTTCCTGGGTATGTTGTAGGTGTTTCAGATAAAAAATTTGTTCTTCTGCTATTGTCAGCAGGGTCAACTAGTGCTTCTAGTACGGACACGGCATGACACCCAGCCCAAATCCATCCTGCATGTCCACCTTCATCTGTAGGAGCGTTCCAGTCAAATAAAGGTTGGCCATGATTTTCCCAAGTAGGGTCTGCATGAGGAAGGATGAATAAATCATCACAGCTTGTTAATCCAGTTGGAAGTGAGGTTCTGTAAGCTGAAATTGGTATTCCTGCGGCTGAAATATAAGGTTCAGCTATAGAACCATTTTGAGTGTCAAGTACCCAATTGGCAAAAAACTCTAATTCTTTATGTAGAGGAACTATGACATCCGTAAGTGTTGTATAGGTCACAACACCTTGGGATTCCCAAGAAGCTATTTCTGTTGAAACAGGGGCTGTAAGTAGTCCATTTTGAATAATAAAGGGGCCTCCTTTAAAATCCCTTCCGTCAACGGAGAAATCTGTTCCATCCTTTGCTTTTAAAGGATTTATTGACCAGATTATAGGGGTGTTATAGTCTTTAATAAGTGAATAAACAAGTCCGTATGGTTTTAAGGCATTGCTTTCAGTTTGTGGGACTATACCCATGTCAATTATTACTGACCCAGCTGGAATTACTTTTGTCTGAGAATTCGCTAGCGAGACGTAGATTATGAATAATATAAAAAACAGTAATTTTTTCATCATAATGGAGGTTAAATGATTAAAAAAATGCGATATTAACAAATATACAATAAATTTAATTTATTGACATGTAGTATTTTACCCTATTTTTTTTGTTGTTTTTTTCTTGTAGAGCTGCTTTTAAACTATATAAGCGTTGTTTTTACGTTTATAATATTTATATTATTTTTTCTTTAAAAAAAAGAATATCTTAGCAGCTTCAATATAAAAATTAAACCAAATTAAAAACATTATGACAACAGGATTTCATTTTTGGGATTACTTTATTTTTGTGGCCTATGCGCTTCTTATTTTAGGAGTAGGATTATGGGTATCAAGGGATAAAGAAGGCCATCAAAAAAACGCAGAAGATTATTTTTTAGCTAGTAAATCATTGCCTTGGTGGGCAATAGGTACCTCTCTGATTGCAGCTAATATATCTGCAGAACAGTTTATAGGGATGTCCGGTTCAGGATTTGCTCTGGGATTAGCAATTGCATCTTATGAATGGATGGCTGCTTTTACATTAATAATTGTAGGAAAATACTTTTTGCCTATTTTTATAGAAAAAGGATTGTACACCATACCAGAATTTGTTGAAAAAAGATTCTCCACAAATTTAAAAACGATTTTAGCAGTTTTCTGGATAGGTTTGTATGTATTTGTAAATTTAGCGTCCGTATTGTACTTAGGTGGATTGGCTATAGAGACTATTATTGGTGTCGACATGATTTACGCAGTAATAGGACTGGCAATCTTTGCTGCTTCTTATTCTTTATATGGAGGATTGTCTGCAGTGGCATGGACAGATATCATTCAGGTAGTATTCTTAGTGTTAGGAGGGTTGATTACAACGTATCTTGCTTTGAATACTGTTTCTGGAGGAGAAGGTGTATGGGAAGGTTTGAAAACAGTATATGAAGCTGCACCAGATCGTTTTAACATGATCTTGGAAGAAAGCAATCCAGAATATATGAATTTACCTGGTATAGGAGTTCTTGTTGGGGGACTGTGGGTAGCGAATCTTTATTATTGGGGATTCAATCAATATATCATTCAACGTACTTTGGCTGCAAAATCTTTAAAAGAAGCTCAAAAAGGTATTTTGTTAGCAGCAGGATTAAAATTAATTATTCCATTTATTGTTGTTATACCTGGGATAGCTGCTTATGTTATCGTAAATGACCCGTCAATAATGGCAAATCTAGGTGCTGACGGACTTTTAAATATGCCAACTGAAGGCGCTGCTGATAAAGCGTATCCTTGGTTGTTGCAGTTTTTACCAACAGGATTGAAGGGGATTGCATTCGCGGCATTGGCTGCTGCCATAGTTTCTTCATTGGCTTCTATGTTGAATTCAACTTCTACAATCTTTACAATGGATATTTACAAGCAGTATATAAATAAAAATGCGAGTGACAAACAAACTGTAAATGTTGGACGTATTTCAGCTGCTGTAGCATTGATAACTGCTGCAGTTATGGCTCCTTTATTGGGGGGGATAGATCAAGCATTTCAGTTTATTCAAGAGTATACAGGTATTGTAAGTCCTGGTATTTTGGCTGTATTTATGCTAGGGCTATTCTGGAAAAAAACAACAAACAAAGCAGCTATTTGGGGAGCTTTATTGTCAATTCCAGTAGCCATGTTGTTTAAAATGGGTAGTATGCCATGGATGGACCAAATGGGACTGACAGCAGTTGCGACTATGTTAATTATTGTTGCTATTAGTTTGTTTCAAAATAAAGGAGCAGATGACGAAAAGGCAATTGAGATAAAAAAGGACTTGTTTAGTACGAGTCCATTATTTAATATCGGTTCGTTTGCAATTATGATTGTTTTAGTTGTGTTGTATGCGTTATTCTGGTAGGAATAAATTATTGTAGTATGAAAAAGGCTTCCATATGGAAGCCTTTTTCATACTACAATAATTTATTCCTACCAGAATAACGCATACAACACAACT
>Ga0105356_10000494_pt1 | contig 37226 bp, 31 predicted proteins | sample GOMGulsemesocosm_3_FD_83502 | JGI IMG/M metagenome (GOLD analysis project Ga0105356, IMG submission 83502) | Methane-oxidizing microbial communities from mesocosms in the Gulf of Mexico - GOM9D Gulf of Mexico | ecosystem: Environmental > Aquatic > Marine > Cold seeps | place: Gulf of Mexico...
AAATTTGGAGCGGGCGGCGGGAATCGAACCCGCATTATCAGCTTGGAAGGCTGGAGTAATAGCCATTATACGACGCCCGCATGCATCGTTGAACAAGTGGTGGAGGGAGAAGGATTCGAACCTTCGAAGGCTGAGCCGTCAGATTTACAGTCTGATCCCTTTGGCCGCTCGGGAACCCCTCCACATTTTGTTTTACTTGATAGTTAAATGGTGCCGACTGCCGGAGTCGAACTGGCGACCTACTGATTACAAGTCAGTTGCTCTACCTACTGAGCTAAGTCGGCGACATCACCTAACGAGAGCGAATACTAGAGCAAGCTAATTGTTGTTGCAACTGAATTTTGTTTTTTTTTACAGGTTGTTGATTTATCCACCACTTCGTGCAACAACAGTGCATATCTATTGTGTTAAATATTTACGCTATTCCTTAGACTCACTTCACCACCTGTAAACTGGCTTATTTGACCATCGATATCAACTAACAATGCTCCTGTGACATCGACACCTTGGTTACGTCCAGTTTGAACTTTGTTAGCAAAACATAAATCAACATACTTTTCTTTGAAAGCATCGAGCGCATTCCATTCCCTCATAAAACCAGCAAAACCGTGCAACTCAAACTCAGCGAGCACAGCCATTAAATGAGTCAGATATGCCCCTGCTAATTGATTCCTATCTACAGGTATCTGTAGTTGTTGAGTAATATCTGTCCATGCTTGATCAATCTCGCTACTCGCTTGTATTGGCATATTCACATTGAGGCCTAAGCCAATCACTAAATGACATTCACCGCCAGCTGTAGCGATGATTTCAACCAAGATCCCCGCAATTTTCTTACCATCAATGTAAACATCATTAGGCCATTTAAGCTGAGTATTGGGGATACCTATATCTTGCAGGGTGCGAGCAACAGCAATCCCAATCACCAAACTTAAACCTGAAGCGGCTTGGATGCCAGCATCTAAGCGCCAGTAACTACTTACATATAAATGTGAACCATAAGGTGACACCCATTTTTTTCCACGCCTACCTCGCCCTGCGCTTTGATATTCCGCAAAACAGCTATGACCCTTGCTTAACAGCGCCGCTTTATTTAATAAATGCTGATTGGTCGAATCAAGTATTTGATGACTTTCAACATCCACCCCACTACGCTGCATGATTTCATCCGCATCAAGTAATTGTAGCGGTGCAATCAATTTGTAACCTTTGCCCGTTACTTTGAATACATCCAAACCGATACTTTCCAACGCTTTAATTTGTTTACTGATCGCCATTCGGCTCACACCGAGTTTAGTACCTAAAGCTTCGCCTGAGTGAAATTCGCCATCAGCAAGTAATGCAATCAATTGCTGACGAGATTGAGTCATGTTAACCACGCTCACCTCGCACGACGTTACCTAATTTAGCACCGCTCAATTCAGCCAAAGATGTCTCACCATGCTTGCCCATAAAGCGTACTTCATGTTCAAGTTTGACATTGAATTTATTCAGGACACTTTTTTGGACGTGCTGAGCAAGATCGACAATATCGCGAGCAATGGCAGAACCAGTATTTACTATGACTAATGCTTGTTCGACGTGAATCTGTGCTCCGCCGATTTCGAAACCTTTTAATGCGCATTGATCAATTAACCAGCCCGCCGCTAATTTAATTTTATCTCCCGCTGGATAATTTGGAATCTGTGGGTATTGTGATTGCAATAATGCAAACTGAGCATGATTTATCACTGGGTTTTTAAAGAAGCTACCAGCGTTGCCTAACTTACTTGGATCCGGGAGTTTACTTTCTCGCGTTGCACAGACTTGCTGAAAAATACTCATCGCATCAGCATTCTCGCCTAATGCTGCTAGCGGACCATAGTTAGCCATGGCTTGCCATTGAAGTGCAAGTTTAAAGCCGACATTAACAATGACAACCTTGCCATATAATGCTTGTTTGAAAATACTGTCTCGATAACCGAATTCACATTGTTCAGCAGAATAACGCTCAACAACCATGCTATCAATATCAAGTACATCAACATACTCACAAACATCTTTTAGCTCAACGCCATATGCACCTATATTTTGCACCGGTGCCGCGCCAACAACACCTGGTATCAAGCCCATGTTTTCTAATCCTGGATAACCATGTTTCAGAGTCCAAAGTACAAAGTCATGCCAATTTTCACCTGCAGCCACATGCAAATGGACACTATGTTCACTCTGTTTTACTTCAATTCCTTGCAGGGCAACTTTAATGACCAAGCCTGCGAAATCTTCACAAAACAATACATTACTGCCGCCACCAAGAATGAACTTTGGTGTTACAGGCAGTGCTATGGCCTGTTTTAACTCTGAAATGCTGGTCACTGTGACAAATTGCCGAGCAATTGCATCAATACCAAAGCTGGTATAAGGCTTTAAATTGTGGTTTTTAAGTATTTGCATGGGATAATTAAACTTCATTGGCAAAAATTCACAGAGATAGTAACGTATCTCACTACAAAATCGAATAATAAAAGGCTAGCTCATGCGATTTCAATGGTTAGAGTCTCAACAGAATCCCCTCGTCAAACCATTTTATAAGCGTTACATGGCTTACTCTCGCCCTCACAAAGCCGATAAAGTTGCGATACTAAGAAGCTGTGAAGACCAAACCATCATCGCTTGCGCTCGCTTACGTCCGATAGGAAAATATTGCCTATTAACAGGAATGTTGGTTCACCCTGACCACAGAGGAAAGCGTATTGGGCATCTGTTATTACAACATATGCAAAGTGAGCTACAAAAAAATCAGGTATTCACTTTTTCTTTGAATGCGCTCGCTAATTTTTATACTCAACATGGCTTTATCGAAATTACTCATGCGCCAAACGACATTCAACAGCGTTTCGAAAGCTATACAAATCAAGGTAAAGACTTAACTCTAATGATGTTTAAAAAACCTTAAAACCGCAGCTATATATCCTTTATAAACAGCAAAATTTGCGTTAAGCTGCTTTGAGCTTACATTTAGAATAGAATAATTATGACAATCCAAACTGACGAATTAAGAACGACTTACATTGATCAAGTGGTAACACCGAGTCAATTGATTAAAGAATTCCCTCTTTCAGATAGTGCAGCACTCCAACTTGTTGAAAACCGTCGTGATATCGAAGCCGTGATCGAAGGCAAAGATAAGCGTCTGTTGGTTATTGTTGGTCCTTGTTCTATTCATGATACTGAAGCAGCGTTAGATTATGCGAAACGCTTAACAACACTGCAGAAAAAATATAAATCTAGCCTAGTTATTACGATGCGTGTGTATTTTGAAAAACCACGTACCATCGTCGGCTGGAAAGGTCTCATCAGTGATCCAGATTTAAATGGTAAATATCAAGCCAACAAAGGCTTACGTCTAGCGCGTGAGTTATTGGTAAAAATCACTGAAATGGGCTTACCGATTGCCACTGAATTTTTAGATATGGTCAATGGTCAATACATTGCTGACCTTATTAGCTGGGGCGCAATTGGCGCACGAACCACAGAAAGCCAAATTCACCGTGAAATGGCATCTGCTTTATCTTGCCCTGTTGGTTTCAAAAATGGTACTGACGGCAATACTAAAATCGCCATTGATGCCGTACGTGCAGCGCAAGTACCACACATCTTCTACTCGCCAGATAAAGATGGCTTAATGACAGTTTATCAAACTCACGGTAATCCTTACGGTCATGTCATTTTGCGTGGCGGTAAAACGCCAAATTACAGTAAAGAACATGTAGACGTAGCAGCAAAAGCTCTATCAGATGTAGGCCTTACACCGTCACTGATCATCGATTTTAGTCATGGTAACAGCCAGAAGCTACATACCAACCAGCTTAACGTAGCCGCTGATATCATGGCGCAGATGCGTGCAGGCAGTACCAAGATCGCAGGCATTATGGCTGAAAGCTTCATCGAAGAAGGCAACCAAGCTGTCGTTGCAGATGAAGTGCTAGTTTATGGCAAGAGCATTACAGATGCTTGTATCCATTGGCAAGATACTGAAACGCTATTGGCAGACCTTGCCGATGCAGCAACTGACCGTATGAAGCTAGTTTAAAAGTGATTTATTAATTTAAATTACTAATAAAAATGCCGCTATCGTTAGCGGCATTTTTGTATCTAATGATTATGAAATGATACCAACTCAACTAACGGAACATAAAAAATAGTATTGATATCGAAACATACAATACCATTTAGCTTATCTCGTTCACGAAATTGCTATTACATAATTAGCTGTTGTAAGTCGACATCTTTACGACTTAATAAATGACTCGATTTAATTCGACGCATAGTGCCTGATGTGCCACGAATCACTAAAGTTTCTGTTGTTGCTACGTCACCGTTACGCTGAATACCGTCCAGTAAATCGCCTTTGGTGATACCCGTTGCAGCAAAGATAACATTATCTGATTTAGCTAAATCATGCAGTGCTAAAATATCACCTACGTTTAAACCAAGCTCTTTACAGCGTTGGATTTCGATTTCACCTGCCGCTCTATTTTCAGGAGTATCACCTTTCGCATCATGACGCGCGATCAGTTTCGCTTGCATATTACCGCCCATGGCACGGATAGCAGCAGCCGAGATAACACCTTCCGGTGCTCCGCCAACGCAATACATCATGTCCACTTCGCTTTCCGGCATACAACACAAGATAGACGCAGCTACATCACCATCCGGTAATGAGAATACACGGACGCCCATGTCATACATCATCTGCACTTTTTCATCGTGGCGCGGCTTTGCCAGCGTCACAACGGTTAATTCAGATAACGACTTATTCAAGGCTTTTGCTACACGGCGAATATTGTCTTCAAGCGATAAATTCAAATCAATTGCTGATTTAGCTTCAGGACCGACAACTAACTTTTCCATATACATATCTGGTGCTTTCAGTAATGACCCTTTTTCACCTACTGCTAATACTGCAACGGCATTTGATTGGCCAAGTGAAGTCATTCGTGTGCCTTCAATAGGATCAACAGCAATATCTACCGCATCGGAACAATCGCTATTCAGACCGACTTTTTCGCCGATATATAACATTGGCGCTTCATCAATTTCGCCTTCGCCAATAACAATCTCACCATCAATTTCAATTTTGTTTAGCATTAATCGCATAGCTTCAACGGCCGCGCCATCAGCAAGATTCTTATCACCACGACCTAACCATTTATATCCAGCAAGCGCTGCTGCTTCTACAACGCGAGAAAATTCAATTGCAAGTGTACGTTTCATTTGTTTAGCTCCAAAAGGCATATATCTAAATAATAAAATAACTCTACCAACAACACAATTACTACCCATTTAATGTTAGAAGATAGACTTGATCGCTTAGCATTTAAACGCCCTGATTTTATATGCAATAAGTTAGACTTGGCTGATCACGACATCAGTCTCAGGAATACAACTGCAAGCCAGCACTTGCTTATTTTCTTTATCTTGGGCAGTTAAGCCATGATCAGCAAGTTCTCGCACTTCACCTTGTTCTAACGTTACTCGACACAAACCACAGAAGCCAGCGCGGCAATTATAAGGCAGCTGTACACCATTATTCTCAGCTTGTTCCAATAAAGTCGTTTTATTGTTACCTGTAAAATGCGTATCCCAACTATCCATTAAAATGCTTACTGGCTTACTCACCACATTAGAATGTTTATGGTCGCCAAAGCTCTCTTGGAAGTATTGCTCCGCAGGTAAACCCAATGTTTGCAGTGTTGCTTGCATTGTTTGCATGAAAGCTTCCGGACCACATACAAACGTAGCTCGTTCAGTAATATCATCGACCATCTCAGCCAGCATAGTTTGATCGATTCGTCCTCTTAAACCATACCAATTATTTTGCTGCTGCTTTTTAGTTGAGTCTTGCTGCGTCAACGTAAAAATTAAGCGTAAATTAGTATGTTGACGAGCTAATAATTTTAATTCATCTAACGCGATCAGATCGGCTTCAGACTTGGCACTGTAGAAAAACACGATATCTTTATCGCACTCAACATCTGCGTAATAGCGCGCCATAGATAACATCGGCGTAATACCACTGCCAGCAGAAAGCAGCAGTAATTTTTTAGTCGGTGCAACAAAGGCATGAAACAGTCCTCTCGGTGCCGATGCGCCAATACGATCTCCAACAGTTAAATTATCATTTAGCCAATTTGACGCTTTGCCATTTTCAACTCGCTTAACCGTAATAGCTAATAAATCAGGACGACTCGGTGAAGACGACAGAGTATAATTCCGTGTTACCAGGTCTTGGCCCACTTTCAGATTCAGCGTAATAAACTGCCCCGGTTTATAACTGCAGATTGCTGCAGGTTCAACTTGAAAACGGAAAGTTTTGGTATCATGGGTTTCCTCAATCACAGCCACACAGCGTAATTGACGTGCTTCCTCTTTCTGCCATTTGGTTTTACGAACAGACTCATGATTAATTTTGAGTGCAGCTTTTGTCGTGTTTTTAATATTTAGCGTTGGACGGTTATCAGGGTAAAATTTTGGTGTATGTAATTCCAAAATTTCAACCGTATCAGCAATGCTGATCTCCCCTTCTCCCATACACACTAGGTTTTGGCCAAAATCTATTTTTCCCTCTTCATCTTTACGGAATAAACTCAAACTCGTTAATGGTTCTCGTTCCTGGCTGTATTCCAGAGAGTCGGGCTGTAGAGTGGTAAATATACAACGTTCACAAGGCTTAACCAATTCATATTCAACACCAGCAATACGCACTCGCTTCCAGTTATCTTCAGCAAACGCTGCACAACCAGTCACGACAATATTGGCACGAAATTGCGACATAGAAATAGGCTTCACAGTGAGCTTATTTAATGCATCAAGAGAAGCTTGTGACACTAATAGAATCGGATAACCATCCGCGAATGCTACGGTCTTATCAGTATCTTTTACTCGTCTCTGTGAATTTTCACCAAAATAAATTAGCTGGCAAGGCACTGCCAAATAGCGACTCAACCAAGCATTCATCTCAACACTACAATGCTGCCCTGAAACATCTTTTCCCCAGATAGTGACAGCTTGATAATGTGAAGATAGATCACGATATTTAAACGCAATCATCGGCATATTCGGTGCTGATAAAATAATGCCCTGAGCGACAATATCAATTTTGATTAATGACAGTTTTGGATGCGCTCTTCCGGTTATAAATTGCCCTTGCAGATCCGTAACCATAAAGCTTCTATCATGATCTAAACCTCGCCCTGTCACCGCACAGTGAGTCAATGGAATCGCTTTGGTTGATTTCACCGGATAAATAGCCAGTTCAGATACTTTAATTAAACTCACAATACTTCCTTATAATTGTTTAGATAGAATGTTTTTCTTACTAATCCAACATAATCATAGATAAACAAAGTGCGCTATTCCTATTAGATTAATTTAACCCACTGACAATGCAATGAAATACTGCGCAACATAATAGCTAATAATAATCATGGCGTAAGCACTACTAAATTGTTTTTTGAAACGATCGATTGCCAAGGTCACATCCGAAAACAGAAATACCAGCGCACCGATACAAGCATAAAAACTCGCAGTATCGCTCAATACGAAATAACGCTCGCTGGCTAGCCAAGCCATAGCAATTATAATTGTCATATATACGATCACGGGGATCTTCATTTCAGCCAAGGTTGGCCATAGAATATAAAGCACCGTAATACCAGCAATGATTAGCGGTATGATTAAGATAGGATCGAAGATAAACTCGAAATCTTGAAAAGCATAGATATAAATTAAATGGGCAACTAAGAAACTTGCTAATCCAGGAATGAATCTATCTTTAGGTAACATCAAAAAAATATCACCGAAAGTAGAACATAGTAATCCAGCCAGAATGAGATAAAGATAGGTATTACTTGAGTCCGGTGTTGCTTCCGGTGCTATCCCATAAGCCAATCCAGCTATTAACAGCGTGGTTGTCGGTTTAAAAATATAAAACAAATAATTGTTATTTGAACCTACGTTTTTATAAGCGCCCCATAAATGTAAGCCCGCCGATAATACAATCAATAAAGTGCCAAGCAGTGTAATAGTCATAACATCCATTTTAATAACTCTCCCTTTGAATAAATGCTCAATTCTGAACGAGTAGAGCAAAGATAAGGAAGTATTAAAACTAAATAAACGTGCGTGAGTTAACAGTTATTAGGATTTAATTGTTACTGAAGAGTAAGCAACTGGACACAGTTCCCGAAATTGGCTTACTTTAATACCTCACACAGTGTCACAAAGGATTCATTATGGTTCAGCAACAGGAATTGCAAGAGCACTTAATCGCGATTGAAATGTATATTTGTCATCTTGGTAGAACATTTGAAGAAGCGTGTGAAGAGCTAAATTTAGACATTACCGAGCAGTTATCTCTTAAATCAATGTTAAACCAGCCGCAATAATACTTGCTCACGATAAAATCCAATCTAGATATAACTAAGGGTAGTTCGATGCCTACCCACAGTTATCATATTTCCAGTAAGGTCATTCGATACAACACCAAATAATATCAACTCCGAGATTCTGAACCAGAACCTTCAATAGCTCTATTCCACTTTTTGATTTAACGGATGTAATACATCAGCAAGCGTAGACTCAAAACCAAAAATACGAACGGTTTCTTCCACCAACGCCTGACGAGTCAATGGCATATTGAGCAAACCACTTAATTCAATATTACTACAATCTAAATGATCTTGTATTTCTAGTAAGCCCACTATTGGAATCTGCTTGTTACTCAAGCTTCTTAGTAACTTCGTATGCTTGACTAATTCAGCGGTGCGTAAATAGATGATATCGATCTTATTGGCTTGCATCAGTTGTTCTGCATCCGCAATATCGGCACCGATATAAGCTTTTATCTGCAACAAGTGAAATATTTTTTGTGCGAGTACTTGGTTAATTTTATTATCATCAATCAATAATGCATTAAGGTTCGCTAACTTATTAATCGCAATGGCGTTACAACTAATTAAATGCTGATTACCAAGCTGCTCTGCATGATGCAGTGCTAGCTCAACTTTAAATGTGCTTCCCTCACCCAACAGACTTTCCGCGGTGAGCTTACCACCCATAAGTAAAATTAAACGATGGCAGATTGATAATGTTAGCCCTGGTTTGTTTAAATTTATCGGATCATAGAGTTCGATACTGGGGGGCTGTAGTAACATATCGATTTTACTCTGCGGCATACCGATACCCGTATCAGTAATTGCAAAGACTAAAACCTCGCAAGCATCTTCAGATGCATCAGTTCGACCCATACTCTCTATTTTTAATTCAACAAAACCACGACTAGTGAATTTCAGCGCGTTACTGACCAAGTCAATCAGCACTTGCTGTAAGCGTTCTGGGTCACCATAAAAAAAACGATGACTATCTTCTGGATAGTTTAAAGAAAATCTTACTCTCAGATTCCCGCTCAATTTAGTTCGTAAAGAAGTATAAACTTGATCTAATAAAGCGAATAGATCAAATCTACGATGCTCTATCACTAAATCACCTGAAATGATCTTAGAGTAGTTAGCCACGTTATCTAGTATCGCTATACTCATCTTCGCTGACCTCTCGACGAGACTGATGTATTCCTTATCTTGCGCTGACAGATTAGATTTCTTTAATAATGATACTGAGCTCAAAATGGTATTGATCGGCGTTTTTATCTCGCTATTAATACCTTCTATTAACCGACGCTTACCGGGAATCGAGTCACTCGCAGCTGTCGCATGCTCTTTATGTATCTGTGCCAGCGATGTATTAACCATAGTCACCAGATTATTTACTTCTCTATATGGACTGGCGATCGCATCTTTATTCAGCATTAACGGCTTGCCAGAAAATGCTTCCTCAAGCTCTGCGAGAGGTGATAACAATTGTGATTTAATCACATACAGCCCAATACCTGACATAAATATAATCAGAGTACCTAGACTAAACAGTAATGCCGTTTGGGATGAAGAAAAACCGTCCATTAACACCCCCTGTGGAACGATAGACACAACCGCCCACTGAGTTTTAGGTATTGAAGTTGCTATGGCGATAGCCGGTTCTAAAAACAAACTAGTCATGACATTTTCTTGAATTATTGTATTTTGCTTAACGATGAACTCTTGCCAGTTGTTAATTACTGCTAAGCCTTGTTGTGGTTGTGGTTGTGGTTGGAATTCAGATCGCGGCAAGTGTGCAGAAAATGATATAGGCTGTTCGTTTTTATCGACGAGTAATGAATAACCAGTCAGACTTCGATCGGATTGGTTAAGTAACATATCAATATTAAAAAATGCAATGCGCATAACGATGACACCTGCAACATTGCCATTTACAAAATAGGGCGATGACACTAATGCACTAAAAGCATTATTTTTAGAATTTAAACTACTTACTGGCTGCGACCAATTAACATCATTAATAGATAAATTACGAGTATCTTTAAACCAGCTTTGCTGCCAATACTGAGTCGTAATATCATCATTCATGGTATCTGTAAAACGGCCTTTTTTCAGTGTTAATATCGGACCCTGTTCAATCGGTAATACATGCGCAGAAATAATATTAATATCCTTTCTAGTACGTTGTAATACCGAGGGCAAGAGTCTATTTAATTGGCTAGATTCAATTGAACCCACTAACAAGGTTAATCGGTTCACTAAATTATCAATATCATTGATACGCTGTGTTAACTTGGTCGCAGACTCTTGCGTCTGAGCAATAAGTAATTCTTTGTTGTTTTCATAACTTAAATCTTGGCCAATCAGATTGACAATAACTAATGAAATTAACGAAAAAAACACGAATAAAGTAACAAATAATCGTAGTATTTTGTTCGTCAGAGAAAGGTTTGAGAGTGTGCTTGGAGCGTTAGGGTGTTGTCTAGCCATGACCATGTTTTCCTTATCTTACCTCTCCAACAAATTTAGCTGACAACGACAAAATTGCGACAACTCTGCTCGCTTTAATTGATCCTTGCATACTCGACAGCTATTTCAGTGCCAGTTTCTACAATTTATACGAGTAAGACGCGGTTATGCTGTATAATGAAAGCAAGTCAAAACAAAATATGACCTAAAATTGAGCTTAACAGCTATTAATTTGTATAGCGCTCCTATATAGTTCACGCCCATATTTGTTTCATGTAATTTATTATTTAATTTAAGAGGTAGCTTCTTTGCGCTTTCAAGATTTCGGTATCGATCCACGTTTAATCAGTTCAATCGAGCATTTAGGATTTGAAAAGGCCACAGAGGTGCAGGAAGCAGCTATACCACTTATTTTAGGTGGTTGTGACATAATGGCTACGTCACAAACAGGTAGTGGTAAAACTATCGCTTACGGCTTACCAATATTACAGCGTATGTTAAAGCAACGTCGTTTCGAGCATCGTGCTGTACGTGCTGTGATCCTAGCGCCAACACGTGAACTTGCGATCCAAGTACATGCCAACATGAAACACTTAGGCATGAGCCTAGATTATCAAATCCAATTAATTATTGGCCGCGAGTCGTTTCAACATCAAGAAAAATTACTGCGTAAGAATCCAGAAGTATTAATTGCGACGCCTGGTCGTCTTTTGGATCATATCCGTGGTAAAACAATTTCACTTGAACATTTAGAATTCTTAGTACTCGATGAAGCAGATCGTATGTTAGACATGGGTTTCCGTGATGACGTATCTGCAATTTCAAACAGCGCACCAAACGTAAAACGTCAAACTATGCTGTTCTCTGCGACACTAGAGCACGTTGATGTAGCCAATATTTGTAATCAAGTATTACGCGCACCAGAACGTATTGAAATCAATCGCTCAAACGATCAGCATGAAAAAATTGAACAACGTCTGCATTTCTCCGACAATCTAACGCACAAAGAAGAGCAACTAGTACATATAGCGAAAACTGAAGACTATCGCCAATTACTTATCTTCACCGCGACAAAATCAGATACAGAGCGTCTTGCAAAACTATTAGTTGATAATGACATCAATGCTACCTCGATTAATGGTGATATGTTACAAAACCAACGTAAACGTACCTTGGAAGATTTTCGCCGTGGTCGTGTTGAAGTATTAGTGGCGACAGATGTTGCAGCCCGTGGTCTTGATATTCGTACTTTGAGCCATGTGATCAACTTTGATTTACCGATTAACCCAGAAGACTTTATCCACCGTACAGGTCGTACTGGTCGTGCTGGCGCAACAGGTATTGCCATTTCACTGGTAAGTCCGAAAGATTGGACTTCATTCGGTAAAATCGAAAGTTACTTAAAAATAAAATTGAAGTGCACTATGTTAGAAGGTTTTGAAGCTAAGTTTAAAGGCTTGAAACCCAAACCAACCAAGAAGCGTTTACCTGCAAGCAATAAAGGTCGACCGACTAAACTCGCACGTAAAGGTGATAAGAATGCACCGCAACACAAATCAAATAGCGCGCCGAAACAAGCGAAGAAACAGTCAATGCGCGATTCACTAGCAAGTGCTATTGATGGTGGCTTTGCGCCGCTAAAACGTAAACCTAGAGCTGAAATTATTGATGATGGTCACGAAGAAGACTAATACTAACAGTCAATTCAACATTATTGAATATTAACCCGCATCTTGCGGGTTTTTTATTGCATAAAAACCGCTGAATATAAAAATGACCGTATTGTGATAAAGATGTGATATTTAATACTTAGTATTTAAGTCAACACGTAACTTAAATATCGAGACAAAAATGAAACTCATTTATATTCCATTACTTTTTTTAACTATCATTTTAGCTGGCTGTAACGACTCCAATACATCGAGTAGTAATAATATCAACGCTAGTGATGATGTTGTTTATGACCTCACCTTCAATTCTAATTGGAGCGCAGTAAATTTTCCCGTTAATTATCCGTCCGCGGCTCACTTCTCAGGCTTAATTGGTTTAACTCATAACAATCAAGTTAACCTCTTCAAACGTTCTGAATTAGCCACGACAGGCATAATTGCCGTCGCAGAAACAGGGAAGAAAGGTACATTAACGAATGAAATAAATACCTATATAACCAATAATTATGCAGATAAGATTGTAGATGGTGGCGGTATTCCAACAGGGAGTAACTCGGTATCTCTGAGTTTTTCAGCAAACACTAATTATTCTTATTTCTCCATAGTGTCTATGGTTGCACCAAGCCCAGATTGGTTTATTGGTATTGATAGCTTTAAGTTATACGAAAACGGTCAATGGAAAGATAATTTAACTCTCAATTTACGTGTCTATGATGCTGGTAGTGATAGCGCAGATACTTTCACTGCAGCAAATGCACCTGAAACTAATAATGGTGTTATAACTCGTTTAACAACCGATGCAACAGATACTAACTTTTTTGATGGTATACATCGTGATAATGGCACATTTATCGGTACTATCACTCTAAAACTAAGACCTTAAATGCATAATTAATTAGTAACTTCTGATTTACCTCTCAGAAGTTACTGGGTCAATTTAGCTATTCACTCAATGATCACCAAGTTTCGATATTAATCGCGATAGTTTCACCGTCTGCCATAACTTGAATTTCTCCGTCTTGAATCATTAACTGTAAATCCATATTACGGTTATACAGCTTTTCTATTTGCTCTGCAGTTTCATCAGCGATGAACTTCACTGTCAAATTATCAGAACTGTATTTTGATTTCTTAAACCATAATGCGGCACTGCGATCACCGTAAGTATATACTGTTACTTTTTCAGCTTGGTTGGATGCTTTTTTCAAACGCTTATCTGAAGGTTGGCCAAGATCAATCCAGTGCTCAATCACATCAATATCGGATTTAAACCAAATATCAGGTTCATCATCTTGGCATAGGCCTTTAGTAAAAGCCAAACGCGCATCTGCATCGACATTTAACATCCAAGCTAATAAACGCAGCATGACGCGGTTATCTGTTTCAGACGGATGTTGGGCGACGGTCAATGGGATATCCGTCAGATATATATGATTATCAAGATCAACGATTGATATTTTTGCTTTTATAATTGTTGCAGTTAACGCCATAAAACCCACGGATTAATAAGATAAGGCAGGCATAATACACTGATACTCAGGGTTAGCAAAAATAAAAAACCGTAATGACACTCGAATACTATTTTGCCATTACGGTAAACGGGGCTGCTGTTAGATAATTGATTAACCATCTCTTGAATGGCAACCATATTACGATTTACTTCTTCAGTCACTGCACTTTGCTCTTCAGCTGCCGTCGCAATCTGAACGCCAAGATCATTAATTTCTGAAGTACTCTGCTGAGTATCTTCATTCATTACTTGAATATTACTCGCCATTGCATCAACTTCATCAACCAAAGCAGCGACACTATCTACCGCGCTAGTGACTACGCGTTTAGACTGCTCAGCTTCATCACGGGTACTTCGGGTGAAAGATGCCGATTGCGTTGTGCTCTTAGAAACACTGTCCGCCGTTGAACTCATTTCACTCACGGCCGTCACGACTTGCTCTGTTTCTAATGCGTGCTCTGTCAGGACATTGCGATTGGTATTAGTCTGGTTTTTAAGATGTTCAATACCAGTAGAATTGAAAAAAAACCGATATTCAATGAATATCGGTTTTTTAATTTAAGTCAATACCAGTTAAATATTATAGGATCTCTGTTGGTCCGCCAAATGATGTAACTGCGGGTGCTTTGCCTTTGAATTTTTCGAACTGCACCTGACAAGTATTAGCAACCGTAGCCTGAGCCAGTTCTGAAGAGCCAATATCTTGTGTTAATGTATTTGGATCGCCATAAGTACACAATGAACCAATACTTTCATCTTCAGGGCCATACCAAGCACCCTCTTCGATGCGGATAACACTTTCCGGATAGTTGTCGTCTACAACCGCACCAGCTAATAACTGTCCACGGTCGTTAAATACGCGCACGATATCGCCATCTCGAATACCACGCTTTTTCGCATCAACCGAGTTCATGTAAACCGGTTCACGACCTTGCACGGCATAAGTTGCACGGAACGCTTCCGATTCACACATTTGTGAATGCAGACGTTTATTCGGGTGACAAGACCGCATCCACACGGGGAACTCATCCGATTTAGGGCCACCATGAGAACGCTCACTCTTTTCAAACCACATAGGGTGGCCTTTACAGTTTTCATAACCAAAACGAGCAATCTTACGGCTGTAAATTTCAATGAAACCTGATGGTGTGCCCAAAGCATTCACTTCTGGGTCTTCACGGAAATCAGCATGACGCGTCCAATTTTCACCATCACCGAAGTGGAAGTAACCTTCTTTCCAGAATTCGCTAAATTCAGGCATTTCCCACTTGCCCTTATTCGCTTCTTTAGACACGTTGTACATTTCTTCTAACCACTGCACCTCTGTTTTACCTTGGGTATATTCTTTACTCTTACCCCAGCGCTTAGTTAGCTCAGTAAATATCTGGAAATCTGTTTTTGATTGAAATAGTGGGTCAACCAATTTTTTCATGCCTAATAAACCTTTGGCACGATATGAACCATAAACATCTAAATCATTACGTTCGTATTGGGTACATGCGGGTAACACGATATCGGCAAAACGGCAGGTCGCAGTCCAGTTATAATCAATCGCAATCACGGTCTCCAACTTCTGGAACGCTTTCTTCATGTTGTTGCGATCTTGATGGCGATGCCAAGGGTTACAACCAGTAAACACCATCATTTTAATATCAGGGAAAGTGATTTTAGCACCATTAGCATTAATTACCTTGCCTGGTGCTAAAAGTGCATCCACAAAACGTGCTACTGGGATCGTTGAACTCGCACCTTTGAAATCTTTACTTTCATGACGTGGTTTTTGACCTGAATCCGGATTACGCGGGAATGAACTCGCACCTACAGCGCCTGATGAAGGTACACCGATTGAACTGTAGTGATGGCCATAACTGATGCCACCACCTGGTAGACCAATCTGGCCTAGCATAGTCGCGAGTACCGCACCCATCCAGTAAGGCTGCTCACCGTGCTGTTGACGTTGGATAGACCAACCAAAGAGTAACTGCGTACGACCATTAGAGATTAAACGTGCAAAATCACGGATAGCATCAGCAGGTACACCACAAATTTCACTTGCCCATTCCGGGGTTTTCTCTACTTTGTCTTCAGTTTCACCTTGCACATATTGCAGGAATTTATCAAAACCTAGCGCGTAGGTATCGATGAATTTCTGATCATGTAAGCCTTCTTTCACCATGGTATGTGCCACAGCAAGCATGAAAGGTACATCTGTGTGTGGGTTAATATACTGGTGTTCATTACCCAAGAAGTTTTGAGTTTTATTTTTCACTGGATCAACACTGATCACGCGGATTTTTTTATTCGCGACTTTATCTTTCAGTTCATCCATATATTGCATGGCATCATGAGTTTCGCAGTTCCAACCTACTTGTAGGTTTTTCACTGGATCTGTTGCCCACAAGATAATAGTTTTACTGTTATCTAGGATCAACGGCCATGATGTACCCTGTGAATATACTTCAGTTGAACCGAGTACATACGGCAAGATAGTTTGACCAGCACCGGTTGAGTAGTCGCCCACATCTTTGACCGAGCTGCCATGCATAGCAATAGCGCGAGACATATGACTGCCACAGCTATGTAATTGACCAGTCGAGCGCCAACCATTCGCACCAGTATGTAAACCTGACGGTCCATAAGTTTCTTGGACACGTTCTAATTCTTCATAGAACATATCTAAGGCTTGGTCCCAAGTCACACGAATAAAGCGATTATCGCCACGTTGGCTAGTATTGCTTTTATGACGATTTAAATACCAATCTAAGCGCACCATTGGATAGCGTACACGCGAAGGGCTATAGATAATACCTTGTAAACCATTCAACATATCTGTTGGATATTTATCTAATTCAAATGCTTTAATCTCTGTAACCTGACCGCCATGGATCTTGGCGCGAAATGCCCCCCAGTGAGAACCACTGAGTTTCCATTCAGCACGTTCAGCCATCGTCGCAGCATTTGCTACTTTAGGTGCCAGTAAGCTAGGACCGATCACCGCTGCAGCTGATGTTGCCATCATGCCTTTTAAAAAGGAGCGACGACTAACTGATACTGTTTCTTTTTGCGATTTATTAAACATAATCCGAGTACTCCTTTATTAGTGGTTGGCTTTATCATAATCTGATGAATGGCTTTGTAAGTACTTCAAGATAACATCATGTGTGTCACCATCAAGATTCACAAATCCTTGCATACCCGCAAACATACCAACCCACGTATTGGCATCAAAATGCGCTTCAGCTGGTTGGGTATGACAAACACTACAGGTTGTTTGGTATGCTTCTTTTGCATAATCCCAAATATTCTGCAGGCTTTCTTCGAAACCTTTCTTATCGACCCATAGTGTGAAAGTTACTTGTTCCCAAGGTAGACCCGTCAAGTCATCTTCCTTCTTATCACCACGAACAAACAATGATTCATCTTGAGAAGCTTCTTTAGACAAGGTTGCTTGCACAATATTTTTGGCAAAATCAAAGTATAAAACACGGCCGTAACCTTTCGCTTTATGCCAAGTCACTAACTCTATTTTCAATCGCCCATTAGACTCATCAATAACAGTAAATTGAGTCGCAGGTGACAACACACCTAAATAATCAGTTGCTGAATCATCAGCATAAAGTGGTGTTTGCACTAATGAGTAATAAGACTTACCTGTTTCGTATGAACTACCATCGAGATCTTGAGACATCTTAGCTAATGCACTATTAGCTGAATCATCCATTTCCGGTAATTCATGCGCAATGCCTTTATGACAATCGACACATGATTGGTCACGCTCTGCAGCTTTACGCATTTGAATTGCGCCACGTTGTGACATTTTGGCAAAATCCATGCTCTTATAATCATGACAATTACGACATTCTAATGAACCGTTAGCTTTAAAACGAGCCCATTCATTTTGCGCTAAATGCAGACGTTTTGATTCGAATTTTTCTTTAGTATCAACAGTCCCTAATAACCACCCGAATACATCTTTACTTGCACGCGCTTTCGCGGCAATTTTATCAGACCATTTATGCGGCACATGACAGTCGGGACAAGTAGCGCGAACACCACTGCGATTTGACCAGTGAATGGTTTTCTGAATTTCTTGATAGTTGTTTTCTTTCATACTGTGGCATGAAATACAAAATTCTTCGGTATTAGTTGCTTCTAGTGCAGTATTAAAACCACCCCAGAAAATAATGCCGGCAAGAAAAGCGCCGCAAGTAACAATACCTAAGGAGATATGCTTACTTGGTTTGTTAAACACACCCCAAAAGCGAGCGATCATAGAAAATATTTTTTTCATTTGAGTTTTACCTGAATAGAATGTAATTGGTTAAATTTATGAGTGACCAGGCAGGCCAAATAAAATGTTACTCATCCACATAATAAAACCATAACCAAATACACTAACAGTGGCTAAGATTGGAAATAAAAATACGGTTAAGAAGATGAATAACTTCCACTCACCTTTTTTTTCTGCAGCGATACTGCTGATCTGTTGTTTCATTTTAATTCCTTCAACAATTTCATCTATAGAATAAGGGGTAATTATAACGTTTGTAGCAATGTAAAGTAAGGTCAATAAGAAAAAAACAATAATAGCCAAAGTGAAATTTAATACTGAATACAGCTATAAATCAGCCATAAACCTTTAAATTGACGTTTAAACATGTAAAAAACAATATAAAATAATGACAGAAGATGAAGAATTATGAAAACTTATGAAGAACTATTAACCGAGACTCTATCTTTTGAAGAGTTATGGTGAATTGTGAATGTTATATCGAAATATTTTACCTCAGATAATGCATACTTCCTTTCTTCTACAGAGTATTAACCATTCGATATAGAATGGCTGATCTATCTTTAGCGCTTATGAGACACATAATATAATTTACATATGTATGATTTAGATCAAAATATTAGGAGCCGCTTTCTTCTTTTTAACAGTAAAAATACGACTAAAGAGGCATATATTATAGGCTCGATCCAACCAGATTTAACCGAAAGGTAATAATGGAGAGGTGTTAATAATGCCGCAAGGTAGACAAAATTATGTAATTTCTGCCAATTCTTAGCCATTTTCCTGCGAATGTAATTTGGTGATGTCACCGCAAGTAGCAATAAGATAACAAAAGCCATCATGCCCAAAAATATATAAGGTCTTTTCACCGTCTCAACCAATAACAACGTCCAATCCAATCCCAGATCTAACCAAGCAAATGCGATCAGATGTAAGCAGGCATAAAAGAAGCAGTATAGACCCAGCAAACGTCGAGTCGATACCAGCAACCCAGCTTTAAAGCGCTGCACAATCGGAGTGATGGCCAAGGTCAGCAACAATAAATTCATCGCGCCTTTACCCAAGAAATGAATAACCGCTTGCACAGGATCGCCACCTAAATCATCTAGATAGATAGCCAAACCAAGATACACCAGCGGCATGATCGCCAATACATGCATGTAGGCTTTAATGTACGGCATGCGTTTATAAGTCAAAAATTGCATCATTAAATCCCCACTTACTTGTATTTAAAATAACAAAACCATGAATAACGCTGATTAAATGAAGCGACTCAGATCCATGCCTTTATATAAATCAGCCACTTCTTCGCCATAACCATTAAACGGTAATGTTTTAATGCGTTTCGAACTAAAGATACTGCCACTACCAATGCGACGTTCCGATGCTTGGCTCCAACGTGGATGATCTACCGCTGGATTTACATTGGCATAAAAACCATATTCGCGTGATGCTAACCGATTCCAAGTTGTTGGTGGTTCTTTTTCTAACAAGTGAATTTTAACGATAGATTTAATGCCTTTGAAGCCGTATTTCCATGGCACGACTAAACGTATTGGCGCACCATTTTGCGGCGCAAGGGTTTTACCAAACGTACCAACAGATAACATAGTTAACGGGTTCATCGCCTCATCAATACGCAGACCTTCAACATAAGGCCAATCAAGACTGCCGCCGACATAAGACGAAGCTTGTCCCGGCATTTGTTTTGGATCGTAGAGGGTTTCAAAAGCCACATATTTAGCGCGTGATGTCGGATTAGCTTTTTTGATAATTTCAGATAGCGAAAAACCAACCCAAGGAATAACCATCGACCAAGCTTCAACACAGCGCATACGATAAATACGCTCTTCTAAATCGGCGATCTTAAATAAATCGTCGTAACCGAGCGTGATAGTTTTTTCCACTTCACCAGTAATAGTTAACGTCCAAGGTTCAACTTGAAAATTTTGGCTGTTCTCTTGCGGATCACTTTTAGAAGTACCAAATTCATAGAAATTATTATGTCCGAGTACCTTCTTTTCTGGCGTCCAGATCTCGCCCTTAGCGTAATCTTGGCTGCCAGTTAACTGCAGAGGTGACTGTTTAAATTTGGTACTATCCGCGTCTTTACCACCAGAAAATACATCAAATATACCTGCTTGGGTCGCACTAACTGTAGCCAGGCCGATACCAGCCAACCCCACTTTTTTGAGGAAGTGACGACGCTGGTTATAAATAGGCTGGGCAATAACATCATTTTCTGATGCTTGAGATTTCTTTTTAGTTTTAATAATCATTTATCACCCGCTTAGTGTTTATCTAGATGTTGAATATAATCAATAAACTAATCATGGTTGAAATAAACAAAAACTTCATCACGGAACTATCACAAAGCTGACACAATTGTTAAAAACCAGTTAGCATTACTGCGCTTTAGTTTTACGTGCAGTCTTTCTGGTTGGTTTCTTCTTAAATCGAGATTGGCTATTACCACTTGGCAGATTGCGTAATCCTTCCGGTACTGCCGATTTAGCTTGTTCAATCATGCCTATTAACTGACTTTGCAAGTAACCCATGAACTCTTGATAACTGGCTTGTTTCTTACTGATACTTTCTAACACCGACTCCCAATGTGCGGTCATATCTGGCAAGGTAGCCGATTCTGGTAATGCAGTGATCAAAGCAATACCGGTTTCAGTGGCTTTAATCAGTTTGCCTTGGCGCTGTAAGAACTGACGTCTAAATAACAGTTCGATGATGCCTGCGCGAGTCGCTTCAGTGCCGAGGCCATCGGTATCTTTCAATATTTTACGGATTTCGGTGTCTTTAACGTAACGCGAGATCCCCGTCATCGCAGCAAGCAGCGTAGCATCGCTAAAATATTTAGGTGGTTGCGTCTGTTTCTCTATACATTCACCATGACTGCAATGCAGTTGCTCTCCTTTAATTATCGGCGGCAATTGCTTTTCGGCTTCGTCTTGTTGACTAGAATTATTTATTTTAGGAAATAAGACTTTCCAACCCAGCTTCAAAGTCATTTTAGCTTTAGCAATAAATAAGCCACCAGCAATAACAAATTCAGCATGGGTATCAGCATATTCATAAGCCGGATAAAATTGACATAAATACTGTCTCGCCACCAATTCATAAACAGTACGCTCTGCGCTCGAAAGCGCAGCAACGTTACCTGACTTCGCTGTCGGAATAATGGCATGGTGAGCATCAACTTTACTGTCATTCCAAGCTTTACTGCGCAAGTTCTGATCGGCATTATTCGCTGCATCTGCGAGTGCCGTACTGGTATTGCCTATCGCGTTAATGACAGTTCGACGCTGGTTGTAATGTTCTTTTGGTAAATAACGACTATCCGAACGAGGATATGTGATCAACTTATGCCGCTCATATAAGCCCTGACAAGTATCTAAAACTTGCTGGGCGCTCATACCAAAACGCTTAGCAGCATCAATTTGTAGTGACGATAAGTTATACGGCAGCGGCGCAGCTTGTTGTTTGTTTTTCTTCTCTAATTTCGTCACTTCAGCAGGTTGATTCTGAATTCGAGTAACCACGTTTTCAGCAAGTTTTTTTACCAGTACTCGTCCTTCATCATCCATATACGGTTTGCATGCAGCGCTGGGTTTCCATTTCGCCGTGAAATGCTCTTGATTGGCGGTCTGTATGTGCGCTTGCACTTCAAAAAATGGCTTACTGATAAAATTAGCAATGTCCAGATCGCGGCGCACCACTAAACCTAAAATAGGCGTTTGTACTCGGCCAACAGAAAGTACGCCTTGGTAACCCGCTTTTTGCCCTTGTAAAGTATAAGCACGCGTCATATTCATGCCATATAACCAATCGGCACGAGAGCGCGCTAATGCCGATACCGAAAGCGGTATAAAGTCGCGATTTGATTGTAAATTACCGAGGGCTTTTTTAACTGCCGCGAGGTTTAAGTCGCTAATTAATAGTCGCTGTGTGGTGGCCTTCTTTTTTGCCGGTGTTTTTAAAAATTCAATCACCTCATCCACCAGCAATTGACCCTCGCGATCGGGATCGCCAGCATGCACTAAACTCGTGGCTTTTTTAACTAGTCCACGCAGCACCGTAAGTTGTTTACTGGTATTGGGTTTTTTCTTTAATTGCCAAGTCTCAGGTACGATCGGTAGGTGTTCTAAACGCCACTTTTTATAAGCGTCATCATACGCATCTGGTTCTGCTTGTTCGAGCAGGTGGCCAATGCACCAAGACACGACATCGCCATTGCCAACTTCAATGTAACCTTGTTGTTTTCTATGTGGTTTTGGCAAAGCATCTGCAATCGCACGGCCCAGACTCGGTTTTTCGGCAATATAAAGTTTCATGATGAATTATAACTATTTAAGGTGACTGTATAAATGAACAGTTAATGTAGCGAATTTTATGTCAGATGTAAAATTTGCACAAAAAAAGGCCTCCAACGTGGAGGCCTCTTAGCACTTATTAAGTGATTAATCTATTAAGTTTTTAAACACTCAACTACCTGATAATAATTATACTTCAGCAGTTACGCCAGCTTCATCATCAGCATCTTTACTTTTCGCAAGCATCTTACGAATAACCATTGATGCACCCAGTGCTACAGCAACCATGACTACAGCAAGTTGCGTAAGCAATAAGTAGAAGTCACCGTAAGTTTGTTGAATGAATTCTTGCGAGATTTCTTGACCAGCTTCTAATGCGATATTACCAGAGATAACCGCGCCTAAGATGCCAGACATAGCGATAGCTACTGAGAACAAGCTTACAGAGAAGTTCTCGATTGCTTTCGGAGTCACAGAAAGGATGAATGCAACAACCATTGAGCCTACAATCACTTCACCAAACGCTAAGAAACCATGGATAACAAAGAATACTTCTGGACGGATAACCATGTCTTCGCCAACACCTTTAACAGCCAGTGTTAATACACCGAATGCAGCTGCAGTTAGGATGAATGACCACGCCACTTTTGTCGCTGTTTGTAGGAAGATCTTACGGTTTTCTAAGGTCGCGAAGATCCAAGCAATGATAGGACCAGCAGCCATGCACCATAGTGGGTTTAGCGCCATTGATGCTTCAGGTTCAATTGGAATGATACCGAACAAGTCACCTTGCATAGTATTGATTGAAACCATCGTCATTGAAGTCATCATTTGACCGTAATAAACAAAGAACGCAGTGGTTAAAAATACCATGATTAACACAGTACCCATGCGTAATGCCTCGCCTTTTTCAGCACGGCTCATTAGGAATGCAAAATAAAATAGCGCCACAACACCAATTGCGAATACGATATTTTTACCGATGTCCATGTTTGAGAACATCCAGAAAACTAAACCAATCATAGCAGCTGATGTAGCTAGAAATTGTAGCCATTTAGTCACTGAAACTGGTGTTTGATCAATATCAGAGCCAACTTCTACAAGTCCTCTTCTATTGATAACCAGCATAATGCAACCAAGGCCTGCCATTACTGCAGAGATAGCAAAGCTACCGTTATAAGCGAGATAACCAACGAAGAATGGGAACATGTATTGACCAACGAAGGCACCAATGTTGTTAACTGAATAGTTAATTGGGTAGCCTTTCTCAAAATCTTCTTGAGATTGGAAAGTACGTTTGTATAGGCTTGGGTATGATGGCGACATCAAACCACGTGAATAGCTCGCTAATGCAATACCGACTAACGCCATTGGCACATTAACCGCGGATGCGCCTAATACAAGGAAAGTGTAACCTAGCGCGAAACCGCCATAGGCAACGGTTAATGAGCGATATGCACCCAAAAACTTATCGGCAATGAAACCACCGGCGATAGCAAATAGTGGACCGATTGCAGAGAATGCGCCAACCACCATCATAGTGTCAGCTTCATTATAATTCAGCTCTTCTAAGAAAAAGCGCGTCAAAATAACCATTACGCCATAAAACGATAAACCAAACATCATTTGGCAAAACATCATAGATTTATTAAGTCTATTCCACATAATTACACCTTAAATAAAGTGGGTGATAGAAACAGTATCAGGACACAATTACGATTACTTATTATAGTATTTAACACTACAAAATCATCTAATTACAGAACTATCTCTACAGTATTTAAAACCAATCCAATGTATTGGTTTGCTCAGATGGATTAAAGCAAAATATATGGTTGACTACTTTGTCCCAGCGCATATTTCACGACAAAAATACCTACAAAGGTTTAGGAGTTGTTACTTTTATTTAAAAGTATGATCGACTTAAAATAAGTGATGATACAAAATATATCTTTTAACTTGGAGTTAAACTACAGCTCAGAAGGGATGCAACAGGCCGTCACCTAAGATAAAATGACAACCTTCAATATTGTGGGTTATAGAGTCGAATAATAAACAGGACTGTATTCGAAAAGCTAAACTTACACTTCACCGCGGCGAAGGTATTCAACTAAAGCTTCCGATAAGTCTAATCGGTCTTCTTCAGGTACAAATGCTTCTGGATCATCTTCATCAAGCTCACCAAATTCTTCCCAATAAACACGGCGCACATTACGTGCAAAGTTATTATCTAATTCAGCCATTTCAGCAATACTACCAAACCAAATGATATGACGTAGATCGATAGTTAGTTCATTAACATTTTCAATCCATTCAGCATCTGAAAAAGTCTGTTCTTGTAATACCTTGAAACGCTTTTTAGCTGCAAAGATTAATTCATCTTCCATTTCACCGGTATCGGCTAAGATTGCCAGATACTCATCATAGATAAAATTGATCGCGTCGTGACGACCACCAAACCAATGCAATTTAGTGCCTCGACTACCTAATACCGATGCATTATAAGAATCATCAATATGTACTATCGCCCAGCTATCTATCAGTCTACTCATGGTTTTCTCTTTGGATTGGTTAACAACAGATTATCGGTCGCTATTATAGTCAAAAGCATTACACTTGTATCTAACTAGATAAAGTCAGATGCAATAATATCAATATATCCGCTGATAACATCACTGCAGAGAAAGATCCAATATGTCTACGATTAAAATAAACCATAATATTGCCATCATAGGCGCTGGCTGGTTAGGTCAACCACTGGCAAGTCATTTAAGTAATCAAGGTTATAACGTCACAGCCAGCAGTACTAAAGTAGACAAAGCCCAACAATTACAAGCGCAAGGTATTCAAGCTGTCGTGGCATCACTAAGCCAACAAGCGGAAGGTGATTGGCAATTTTTACTAAATAATAAAGACGTTGCGATCTGTTTACTGCCACCTAACCACGGTAATCATGCGAATACCGTCGGCTATGCACAGCAGATTAACTTATTAGTCGAGCAACTAAAAAAATTCGCAGTGAGAAAATTAATATTCATCAGCAGTACGAGTGTTTATCAAAAAACAGATAACTTGCTTAACGAAGATTCGCCATTAAACCCTTCAGCCAGTGTTTACGCTGCGGAACAAATCGCTCTAACAGCAAACAATATAGAAACGACAGTTATACGTTTCTCTGGTTTAATTAATGCCGACCGTAACCCGACTCGAACATTGTCGCGCCGCAGTAGTGAAGGTCATGTCTATAATGCCGCGCTTACGCCAGTGAACTTGATCCACCAGCAAGATTGTATCGCCATTATTGAACAAGTTTTACTGCAGGATTGCTGGGGACAGGTCTTTAACGCTTGCAGTGACGTGCATTTAAGCCGCCAAGAGTTTTACCAACGGAGTGCTGCGATATTAACTATACCAATGCCACAGTTTTCAGAGCTCGATAGCCAAGCCAATTGCATCATCAGTAATACCAAATTAAAACACGAACTCGGTTACACGTTTCAATACAATGATATTGAGCAACTCACAGTAAAGTAGCATTACTGGCTCAATAGGGGCGGCTTAACGGATTTGCGTGTAACTATACCATCGAGGCGGTAGCGTAAGGTCAACAATGGATGGCGCAACCAAACACGAAAACGGCTATAGCGATAAACAGTGCGGATTTGCTTGCTAACAACAGGCGTATAACAACGTTTAACGCAGCTAAGGCAAGTCGGCTTATCTTCACCACTATTACAAAAAGCCAGTTTACGGGAAGTCATGTCCTGTAACCTTTCGCATTCTTGGCAAACTTTACCTTGGTAAACATGGTGATGTTTGCAATAAATACGGATCAACGCATTTTGTAATTTAACTTCACGTTGTAGACGTGGATGAGCTAATTTTTCAGAAACTGTTTTCATGCTGGTATCTATTTAACTACTTATCGTTCGCTTTTATTTTCTATAAAAGTGACCGGAAATAGCTAAAAATAGTCTTGGATAAATTCAGAGGCGGCAATTAAAGCAACAAATACTGGCGATCGCAAGAAAAATGTTAGCTAGCTCTCATAATGTATCAACAAGAAACTAGCTAATAATGACGGACTAAAAACTAAATAAACTATTTACCTGCTTGTAATAATGCTGACTTAACAGTGTCTTTGGTTAATAGTTCAGGCAGCAACTTACCGCGCGGCAAAGCAGGACCAAATACTTGATTAAACGGGATCGCATAACGGCCGTAACGCTTCAAGTAAGCTTCGACATCACCATCCGGCTGTGTCCAATCACCACGCATCGCAATCACATGATCAGCATTCAACAGCTCTGTAATATCAGTGCGGGCTAAAACACCACGTTCATTAACGACACAAGTGATACACCAATCTGCAGTTATATCTAAAAATACCGTTTTCCCTTCCGCGACATATTGTGGGATTTTTTCTGGTGCAAAGGATTGCCAATGAATTCCAGATTCAGTATTTCGATTAACTTGCTCATTAGCGTTTAACGTATCACCTGCAAATATCTGCGGATACCAAAATACCACATGACTTAAAGCCAGATAGCCGACTAAAACCAATATTGAAGTCTTACTGCTCGGACGGAAATATAAAGCTGCTACCAAGCTTATTAGCACTATGATAACGATGAGCCATAGAACCGCCGAGACATGCACTTGCAATAACCAGATTAACCAAATCAAAGTCAGTAACAACATTACCGCCAGAGCCTGACGAAAGCGTACCATCCACATACCAGGTTTAGGCATCACGTTGATCATTTTTGGCCAAGCCGCGATAAGTAAATAAGGCAATGCCAAACCAAATGCCAAACCAGTGAAAATCATCATAATCTGCCAGCTTGAACCCGCCAAAGCAAAGGCAACTGCGGTACCTAAAAATGGTGCAGAACAAGGCGTCGCCAATAACACCGCAAAGATACCTTGATAGAAATGACCTTGCTTAGCATTCGCCATTCTGTTCATCATGAACTGTGGTAATTGAATATCGAATTTATCTAATAAATTTAAAGCAAACAGTATCAATACTGGGATCATCACTAATAAGAACAGTGGTGACTGGAACTGCACGCCCCAACCAAAACCAATACCCGCAGCTTTTAAGCCAATGAATAATCCAGCCAATAACCAAAACGCCACAAAAATACCCGCCGCGCTAAGCAGGAAGTTAACTCGACGTTGCGCAGTACTCTCTTGCGAAGACTCCACCACTGACAGTAGTTTTATCGACAATACCGGTAGTACACACGGCATAAGATTAAGGATAAAGCCACCGACAACGGCCAGCAGCAACATATAGATCCAGCTGGGTAGTGATGATGCGACTATAGTTGGCGTAAAAGTATCACTAAATACCAAACCACCCTTATCAAAAGTTAAAGTAATTTGTAATTGTTGCCCTGGATCTAACCGTGCAGGCGTTCCTGCCATATCTTCTGCGCTCATCACTAAGCGTACTTTATCTGCTTTTTGGCTAATTTCGGGTTGGCTAAATAAAGTAAAATCGACGCCTTCAACGAAACCGTCAACTACCGATTCAGTAATGCCAGTTAACTCCACAACCAATTGTGACGATGCAGCATCCCAGCCGATCAAATCAACAGACGCCGAAGAGCCGTCTAAAGAAACGGGAATATCAGCCATGTACGGCTTAATCAATTCACTACTAGCAAGGTCAACTGCATTGCCTAACGCAGGTAATGAAAAACTAACGTTCATTTGAGTACGAATACAGACTTCACGGCAAACTAATAATGTCGCTTTCGCTGTCAGCTCTAGTGGCTTAGTCGTGTCTGTCACCGTCACTAATATAGGAAAGATAACTTCGTGCTTATAGCCATAAGTCTCAACGTCATACACCATCATACGTGACGGTGTTGGCCACAACCACTGCACAGATGTTAAATTTTCAGATCCCTGCCAGTCAATACTTGGCGGCGCACCCGCTAAGCCCGGAGAGCTCCAATAGGTCTTCCAATCATCATCTAATTTAACTCGCAAACCTAGGGTTAAAACTTTAGCGCCGTTAACTGCGTTACTGCTACTAATAAGCTGTACGCTGGCAACTTTGGCTGCAGGATCGAAAGCAACGTCACTTTGCGCCGCTTGTGCAGTCAATGAAAATAGACATAAAAATAAAACGATAAATCGCATGATTGGCCCCAATAGACACCTGATTGATATGGACATGACGGCAAGTGTTATAACATTAATTACATAAGGAACACATAATTGGGTATACTCGGAACCGACACTATTTAGCGCTTTAAAATAAACTATTATTCCAATAAGCGGTAAGTTTTTACTTAATTTTACCATGGATACCGCAATGGATTACAACTTAGTTAAACACATGCATATGGGCATGGCCTACTTGAGCATCACCTTCTTTATTTTTCGTTCTATTTTATCTGTTCGAGAATCAGCATTACTGCAACATAAACTAATCAAAATACTACCGCATATTATTGATACTTTCTTACTGTTATTCGCAGGCCACCTGATGATGACAATTCAGCAATATCCGTTTGCTGATGGCTGGTTAACGGCAAAACTATTCGCACTTATCGCTTATATCGTCGTTGGTACTATTGCCATTAAACGCGGTAAAACAGCGACTATTCGTTTATGGGCCAGCGTAGCCGCAGTGGTTATCTTTACTTATATCTACGGTGTAGCAAAAAGCCATAATACTCTATCTTGGTTAGCGCTCGCTTAAGCTCAACGAAGTAATAGCAGGGATAAATATGAGTGTAGAGTTAACAAAAAGTCCGCCAGCCGAACTATTAGCTACTTATAACCATCTATTCACAGCTGATGGTAATATCATTCTCGACCTAGCTTGTGGCCAAGGCCGTAATGGTTTGTTCCTACATAAACAGGGATTGCCGGTTCAGTTTGCGGATCGTAATGCCGAAGCTTTAGCCAGCATACAAGTTACTGACTCTGTTAGCCCACAACAATGTTGGCAAGTAGATTTTGAAACGGATATAGCACAGCTAGCGCCAGATCATTACCAAGCCATCCTAGTATTTCGCTATTTGCATCGCCCTTTACTGAGTCAAATTAAACAGGCGGTAAAGTCTGGTGGCATTGTGATTTACGAAACCTTTACAACTGACAATCGCCAATTTGGTCGCCCTAATCGTGATGAATTCTTATTACAACAGGGGGAACTCAAAGCAGAGTTTGCTGATTGGCAGTGTTTACATTATTTCGAAGGTATTCAACGTAATCCAGATCGCGCGATCGCCCAAATCGTGTGCCGAAAACCTTAACTGAAAACCTTATCTGAAAGCTTTATTTAAAAATATGAAGTTTCAGCTATAAAAAAAGCCATACTGCAAAACAGTATGGCTTTTTCAATTTATCTGCGATTAAACGCGGATGAAATCGATGTGTTGTAATTTCGGCTTGAACGCATGGCGTTGCATAGCTTTAACTTGAACAGCAATTTCTTTACCATCAACAACTAGAGTTAAAGCAGATTCGAAGAAACCTTCTTTAGCTTGAGCGTTGTTTACTAGATCGTGCTCTAGTTCGATAGAGATAGCTTCTTCGCCTTTACCGTAAATTACAGCAGGGAATTTGTTAGCGTGACGTAGGCGGCGGCTCGCACCTTTCCCAGAGTCAGTTCGTACTTGTGCTTCAAAAGTGAAAGACATAATCTTTTCCTAATAAATAGTAATAAATGTAGTCTTGAGAAAGCATCAATTTGACACAATCCAAAACGAAAACGTATTTTAACTGCTGCCTGCGACCGGGCAACAACAGCAAGAATAACGGTGGCGGATAATACCATGCAGCCTAGATAGCAACAAGAAAATAATCAATTATCTATCAATGAAATGCGGATCAGTAATATTACCGGTATCCAGTTTTGCCTATTTATGCTGTGCTATATCGCGACAACATCGGCTATGTTAGTACTTAAATCCCTGCCTATTATAAACATATCATGGATCACAGTTCACTTAATTATCGCATCGAATAGCGCCGTACTTAAGTCATAAAAATGTTACTCTGTCGTATCAACTGCACTACTTGATATCTCAGTTTTTACGACTCATTTTATTTTAGGATAAGAATAATGCTGGACGCGGAACTCATTAAATTAAGCAGCGACATGACTCATGCTGAGGTCCAACTGGTCCCCAATACTCATGCGCCATTAACGTCTTCGCATATTAATGAATTAATCACCCAATCTCCATATCGTAATTTTTGTCCCGACAGTAAAGTCATCAATGATGCAGTCACTTTAATTAATAAACTGTGCGGCAAGGATGATGGCGCAAATGCACACACCTTTGTTATTGCCGAAAAACATGATGCAAAATTAGCAATCAACATTAGCACAGACAAAATGCAAGCCGAGATGGTATTAACCGCAGACTGGGGCGGTAAAGAAATTACGCTAGATGAAGTACTAGCCGAGTTAAAAACTCAAAATATTCAATTCGGTGTTGACAGTAAAGTTATTATTTCCCAACTCAAAATCCTAAAGATAACTCCTCCTGGTGAACAACTGGAAAGTATTATCGCCATAGGTAAACCAGCCATCGACGGCGAAGATGCTTATCTAGAACGCAAAGTTTCACTAGCAAAAGAACGTCTCCTACAACCGCAAAAACGCACCAATGATACCGTCGACATGCGCGACCTTGGTGCGATCATTATGGTTAAACCCAATGATTTGCTAATGCTGAAAGTCCCCGCAAAACAGGGAGTAAAAGGAGCCGATGTCCAAGCAAAAGAGCTCCCAGCTAAAGTCGGTAAAGACGTAAAACTAATCCCAGGTAAGGGCACCGAGCTCGATCCGCAGAATAAATTACGCTTACTCGCAACCGTGGTTGGCTTGCCCATCGAGTCAAACAACGGTATGCAAATTGACAATGTGTTAACCGTTAAAGATGTGGATGTCACATACGGTCATATCGAGTTCGAAGGCAGCATCCTAATTACTGGCGATATACAGTCCGGCATGCACGTAAAAAGCTCAGGCGATATTACCATCATGGGCTTTGTAGATTCAGCAACGCTTGAAGCTGGCGGAGATATTACCGTCAATAAAAGTATCGTTGGCCATGTTATGCCAGATGGTAGTTTATCGGCAAAAGCCACAGCTAAAGGCCATATCAGCGCGCAATTTGTGCAATATGCAGAGTTGCATTCCGATTTTGATATTACCGTCATGAAGCAGCTACTACACAGCCAAGTTCATACCGAGCGTGCTTTAATTGTTTCAGACGAAAGCCAGCGACGCGGCGATCTTATCGGTGGAATAATCCACGCAGAAAAAGGGGTTAAAGCGGTTAATATTGGCGCGACGGCAGGTGCAAAAACAGAAATTTTCTGCGCCATGAATGAGCAAAAAATAAAAAGCACATTAGCTGATTTGACAGAGAGCATCGGTAATATTATTGAATTGGATAACTTACTAAATAGTAAAATAAAACAATTACCAGATAAAGAAACTTGGGCACGAAACCCTGAGATGATCAGAAAAATCAAACAATTACTGCAACAAAAAAATCGCGTGGCAGCGCAGCGTCGTGTAGAAGAAGAAGAAGTTGAAGAATTAAAAATAGAGTTAGAGAAATACTTCGCGACCAATCACATTGAGATTAAGACCTGTTTATTCGAAAATGTTGAATTAAACATCGGTGCCGCTAAGATAAAAACTCAACGAGAATACGGTCCTTGTCATATCTTCAACCGAGATAAGAAAATCGAATTTGAATATAACAAAGCATAAATTTATAAATAGGTACGTAAATAAAGACAAAAAGGGCAGTAACTGAAGTTACAGCCCTTTTTTAATTTATAGCAACCTGAGTTAATTTAAACGTTACAATAAATCTAATGCTTGTTTAAAGTCTGCCAATAAATCATCCGTATCTTCAATACCAATGGAAAATCTCACCATGTTTTCACTGATACCAGCTTTCTGACGAGCTTCTAAACCAATCTCATGGAAAATAGTTGGCGCGACAGGTAATGCTAAACTGCGGTTATCACCTAAGTGTGTAGCACCAATAACTAACTGTAAGTGATTCAAGAATTCACAGCAGTCAAACTCACCTTTAAGATCAACACTCAGCATCGAGCTTGATGCTTTAAACAACTTATTCGCGCGTTGATATTGTGGATGAGTTTCCAATCCAGGGTAATAAACTTTAGCGACTTTTGGGTGTTGCGCTAAATATTCAGCCAGCGCTAACGTCGTACGCGAGGATTGTTGCATACGTAACGCCATAGTTTCCGCGCCAATAGCAAGTTGCGCCGCCGTTTCCGAGGACAGGCAGGCGCCCATATCTCGCAGACCTTTTTTCTTCATCTGCAAATAGCCCCACATAGCTGGGTTGCCTACTCGATATGCTTCAAATATATTTGGATATTGGGTCCAATCAAACAAACCGGTATCAGTGACTGAACCACCAATCACATTGCCATGACCACCGAAATATTTCGATAGTGAATTCACAATCAAATGACATTTAACTGATTTTGGCTGAAATAAATAAGCAGAGGTAATAGTATTATCGATTACATAAAGCAAACCCTTGCTATCGCATAGCTCACCAATACCTTCAATATCGCAAACTTGTGTCGCTGGGTTAGCGATAGTTTCAACAAACACCATCTTAGTATTACTCTGACAAGCTGCAGCTACGTTAGCCACATCAGTGGCGTCAACCAGCGTTACTTCAACTCCAAAATCTCGCAGCGTACCAAATACACTCGAAGTATTACCAAACAAGAAGCGACTAGCAACAATATGATCGCCACTTTTCAGTAAGGTTAAAAATACCGTGACGATCGCCGCCATGCCAGAACTAAAACATAAGGTAGCTTTACCTTGTTCCATTTCACAGATCTTGTTTTGCAGCATATCAATAGTCGGTGTTGCTTGACGAGCGTAAGCCTGACCAGCTTGACGACCTTGAAAAATATCAATTAAGTCATGGATATTTTCATAGCCGTAAGTGGCTGAATTATAGATGGGAGCATGGATCGCGCCGAACTCAAGGTTTTGATTATGATCGTGGTGGACTAGATGAGTAGTAAATCCCTGCTCTTTCATTGTGATTCCTTATACAACAAATTTGGTGTTAGCCCACCATTATGGATCAAGCGCAGGCTAACTTACAGGCATTAGCTGTTATAACTTATGCCATTTATGGATTAACATTGCGGTTAATCGGGTTCTGTAATGAAATCAGGGTTTCTGTTGATTGCACTTCTTCGATTTGTTGAATTTTATCGATCAATACTTTCTGTAATTCATCGATTGAACGTGTCATTAATTTTACAAAAATATTGTAATTACCCGTAGTATAATAAGCTTCAACCACTTCATCGAGATCTTTAAGTTGCTGTAAGGCAGATGGATAATCCTTCGCACTTTTTAAATTAATACCGATAAAACAACAAACGTCATAACCTAATTTTTTCGGACAAACTTCAACGTTAGTTCCTAAGATCACACCCGTAGATTTCATTTTTTCTACACGCACGTGGATCGTACCAGCACTAACATTAAATTTTTTCGCTAGTTCAGCATAAGGAACACGCGCATTAATCATTAACGCATTAAGAATATTTTTGTCTAATTCATCAAGATGAGTATTAAGTGGCATTACAGCTTTCCGCTAGATAAGTGAGCATACATAACGCCGATTATAACGCTAAACCCGCAATAACCTAGTGGATTTATTGATAAATCCTATAATAACGCCGCAAAAATTAAAGTTATATGGTCTTTTCACCATAATGGATAAACCAAGCTTTACAAAAAATAACCACTTATCACATCACAGTCAAAATAAGCGAGCTGACTCAATAAAGATGCTTGGTACATTCAGCTCGCTAGGCTAAAATTTCAGCTCGCATATAAGCTAGGATTTCTTAATGTCTCATAACTATAATTTGATTGTCGTACTCGGCGCAACAGCATCCGGTAAGACCCGCTTAGGCGTGGAGCTAGCCAAGCAGTTTAATGGCGAAGTCATTTCTGGAGACTCACGCCAAGTTTATCAAGGTTTAGACATTGGCTCGGGTAAAGATCTAGCTGAATATGGCGATGTGCCCTATCACCTCATCGACATCATTGAGCCGGGTAAAGAATACAACGCCTTTCGTTTTCAACGTGATTTTGCAGCCGCTTTTAGTGATATTCAACAACGTGACAAACTACCACTATTAGTCGGCGGTACTGGTTTATATATTGACGCTGCGGTTGCGGGTTATGAATTTATCGAAGTAGATAAAGACCTAACCTTAAGAGCTGAGTTAGATGCAATGCCATTGGCTGATGTGCAAGCCATGTTATTTAAGCTAAAACCTGAACTCGATGACAATACTGATTTAACCGTTCGCCCTCGCCTCTACCGAGCCATCGAAATAGCGCGCTGTAATCCACAAGGTATTAAAAGTAATTTTAAGATGCCATCGATAAAGCCGATATATTTTGGGATTAAGTGGGATAGAACAGTTTTACGCGAACGCATTACTTTCCGTCTAAAGCAACGTCTTGAGGAAGGCATGATTGAAGAAGTGCAAGGTTTACTAGCACAAGGTATTAGTCATGAAAAATTGGAATACTTTGGTTTGGAATATCGCTTTGTTAGCCAATATATTGCAGGGGAATTAACTTACGATGATATGTTCAAAAAGTTAAATACTGCGATTCACCAATATGCAAAGCGTCAAGATACTTGGTTCCGCAGAATGGAACGCAACGGTGCACAGATCCACTGGTTAGATGGCACGGGTGACATAGTCGAGCAAGCGCAGGAGTATTTTTCAACATAACCCGGGCATATATAAAGGCCGCAAGTCTATTTCTTTGCAAAAACGCCACAAGTACATCCATGTAGGCTTGAATTTTTCATCCCTGAAAAATACATTTTGCCAGCAATAGTCTTATGTCCAATTTCAGTTCAGCGTATCCAATAGCAAAATAGTATTGATGTCGCAAACGTATAAGGCCATGGATGGCCTTATTTAAGCGCACAGGGAAGTCTTGAGCGGTTTGCAGAATCAATACTGTTCTGCGAAATAGATTAATCCGATGACAGTATTGTTTATTCTACAAGTAAATCCATCAAACCACTGGCTCGTTCGGTCCTTAATTGAATGGCTTTTTTCATTACTGCGACATTGGCAAAAATATCTAATTTTTGTTTAGCACGGGTAATACCTGTGTAGACCAACTCACGAGTTAATACAGGACTGAATTTTTGCGGTAAAATCATCACTGTATGCGCAAACTCAGAACCTTGTGATTTATGAATCGTCATCGCAAATACGGTTTGATGTGGCGGTAACCGACTCGGTAAAAACGATTGAATACTGCCGTCGGCCATTTCAAAATAAACGCGAATACGAGCATCATCATCTTGCATACACAAGCCAATATCACCGTTATACAGGCCTAAACCATGATCGTTACTGGTGATCATAATCGGTCTGCCAGCATACCAATCAGATTGTGACTTAACTATTTTACCTTTACGAGTTAAGGCTTTTTCGATGCGCGTATTTAAGCCTTGCACACCAAAGTCACCTTCACGCACTGCGGTTAAGATCTGGAAATGGTTAAAACGGCGCAAAATATCTTTGGCCTGTTCATCACTTGGGGCAATAGACAAATGAGTTAAATAATCTTGATAACCTTGGCAAGCCATCGTGATTAATTCTTCATACACTTCTGTCGACAATGGATGTAGATCTATATCAGCGTGCTGGTTTTCCCAAACCTTATCAAACTCATTCAAGTCACCATTATTAACCGCCCCCGCCAAACAGCCAATACCGGAATCCGCATCAAAGCGATAGCTCTTACGCAATAAACATAAGCTGTCGTAAATTGGCGCCGCCTGCTCCGCTTGATATTGAGACAGCTCATAATCGGTGATCTTATTTAACCATGCCGTTTGCTGAGTTGAATAACCCGCTTTCGCGTAAGCACAAATATCCGCTAATACCGAACCGGCTTCCACAGAAGATAACTGGTCTTTATCACCCAACAAGATCAAACGCGCATGCGCAGGTAATGCCGCTAATAGTTTCGCCATCAAGGGTAAATCCACCATCGATGCTTCATCGACAACTAAGACATCCAGATGCAGTGGATTCTCCGCATCGTGACGAAACGACTGACGATTAGGAATAACACCCAGTAAACGATGAATAGTACCCGCTTGCTCTGGGATCAAACTCGCCACTGCAACAGGTAGATCGAGCTTATCTTTAGCGCCAGATATAGATTCTGTTAAACGTGCCGCAGCCTTACCCGTCGGTGCAACTAACTTAATTGTAAGGCTCTGCTTATCCAGTAAACCTTGTTCAATCAACAGAGCGAGTAACTTGGTTACTGTGGTCGTTTTACCAGTGCCCGGACCACCCGAAATCACCGAGAAATGGCGCGTAGCAGCCACGGCCACAGACAACTTTTGCCAATTTAAACAATAAGCTTCTGGGATCAAACTATCTAATGCATGTAACTGTTTAGCATTACTGGCGGTAAGTAATACTTGCTCG
>Ga0105356_10000497_pt1 | contig 37071 bp, 29 predicted proteins | sample GOMGulsemesocosm_3_FD_83502 | JGI IMG/M metagenome (GOLD analysis project Ga0105356, IMG submission 83502) | Methane-oxidizing microbial communities from mesocosms in the Gulf of Mexico - GOM9D Gulf of Mexico | ecosystem: Environmental > Aquatic > Marine > Cold seeps | place: Gulf of Mexico...
CCTAAATTAAAGTCATTATGCTTACAAGCGAAAGGGTACAACATTGGTTTAACCGTTGATGCTGAAGAGTCTGAGCGTTTAGATATATCATTGGACATTATTGAAGCTGTTTTTAGTGATAATGATTTAGCTGATTGGGATGGCTTTGGTATTGCGTTACAAGCTTACCAAAAACGCGCGGTTTTTGTGGTGGATTGGTTACGCCAATTAACCTTGCGAGTTGATCGTAAAATGATGGTACGTTTAGTTAAAGGTGCTTATTGGGATACAGAAATTAAAAACGCCCAAAAAGAAGGGCTAGAGCACTTTCCTGTATTCACTCGTAAATCATCAACTGATGTTTCTTATCATGCATGTGCTAATAAATTGCTTGAATATCGTGACACTATTTATCCTCAGTTTGCGACCCACAATGCTTATACCGCAGCAACTATTGTTGAACTTGCTGGTGATGATAAAAAAGGATTTGAATTTCAATGCTTACATGGCATGGGGGATTCACTCTATGAACAAATAGTGCGTGAAGAAGGCATTCAATGTCGAATTTATGCACCCGTGGGTTATCATGAAGACTTACTGGCTTATCTTGTTCGTCGTTTATTAGAAAATGGCGCTAACTCTTCATTTGTTAATGCCATAGTTGATGAAAGTCAACCTGTTGAATCTTTATTAGAAGATCCTGTTGAGAAAACTCAGCGCTTGAAAGACAAATATAATCGTCAAATTACCAAGCCTATAGCTTTATTTAACGGTGAACGTGATAACTCAAAAGGGTTAGATTTAACTGATATAAACGAAATTACGCCACTAAAAGCCTCATTAGATAAATGGTTTGTTGAGCATTTATTAAATAAAAATGATGTGCCAGAAGGTTCAAATGCAGTAAGAAACCCTGCCGATCATCGTGAAATTATTGGCTTTCATCAACACCATGATGAACCACAAATGAAAGCCATGATTGATAAAGCACAAGATGCTTTTGCAAGCTGGTCACAAACAGCTGTTACAGAGCGTGCAGAATTATTATGTCGTATTGGTGATATTTTAGAGCGCCATATGGATGAGTTGATTGCACTTTGTATTAAAGAAGCCGGTAAAGTTGCTCAAGATGGTATTGATGAAGTGCGTGAAGCGGTAGATTTTTGTCGTTATTACGCCGCACGAGCGATTGAGTTAGATGAAGATGACCGTCTTGAAGCTCGTGGTGTGGTGTTATGTATTAGTCCATGGAATTTCCCATTAGCTATCTTTTTAGGTCAAGTAACAGCAGCTATTGCAACAGGTAATACGGTATTAGCTAAACCTGCCGAGCAAACAGGTTTAATTGCCTTACGTGCAATTGAATTAATGCAAGCCGTTGGTTTACCTGAGAACGTGGTACAAGCGGTAATTGCCCGTGGTAGTAAAGTGGGTAGTATTATTATTCCTGATAACCGCATTCAAACCGTAATGTTTACCGGTTCAACAGAAACTGGCACACGTATCTCGCAAACCTTAGCTGAGCGTGGTGGTGATCAAGTGCCATTGATTGCTGAAACTGGTGGACAAAACTGTATGATTGTTGATTCAACTGCCTTGCCAGAACAAGTAGTTGATGATGTAATTTCATCAGGTTTTCAAAGTGCTGGTCAACGTTGTTCAGCACTACGAGTATTATTCTTGCAAGAAGATATTGCAGACAATGTTATTACTATGCTGCAAGGTGCATTAAAAGAATTACATGTTGGCAACCCCGCTCGATTATCAACGGATGTTGGTCCTGTAATTGATCAAAAAGCACTAGATGCATTAAACGCTCATGCTGAATATATGAAAACTAATGGCAAGTTATTGTATCAATGCCAGCTCTCAGCTGATGTTGATGATAAAGCAGGCCATTTCTTTTTTGCCCCACGTTTATATGAAATTGCGGATATTAACGTATTAAAGCAAGAGGTCTTTGGGCCATGTGTTCATATTGTACGTTTTAAAGGTAATGAAATTGAATCTGTGATTGATAAGATCAATGGTACTGGCTTTGGCTTAACTATGGGCATTCATAGTCGTATTGAACATCGCGCGGTTGAATTAGCTAGATTATCACGTGCAGGTAATATTTATATCAATCGCAATATGATTGGCGCCATTGTTGGTGTGCAACCTTTTGGTGGTCGAGGACTTTCTGGTACGGGACCTAAAGCAGGTGGGCCAAGCTACTTAACACGTTTAGTGAAAGAAAAGGCGACGCCTGATCAAGAGCAATTTAATTTATCTTCTGAGCAAACTATCGCGCTAAAAGGAGATGATAATGCTCAGCGTGAAGCTCGAGTATTAATGGATAAAGCGGCATCAGCAGAAAAATCATGGCGTTTAACGGATTTAAATACACGTATTTCATCGGTACGTCAGTTATTAGCTAAAATTGCACATGTCGAAATTGTTGAGGATTTAGCGGATGATTTGAACGAAACATTGGCATCAGCACGTTCACAGTTAATTAATATTGAAAAGTTAATGAAAAAGCCTAAACAGTTACCAGGGCCAACGGGTGAGTCTAATATTATCTACTTAGAAAACCGTGGTAACCTGCTCTGTTTTGCCGATAAAAACACCAGTTTTCATTTCTGGGTGCTTTCAATCGTAACGGCACTGGCTACCGGGAATACTGTGGTGACTGTTGTTTCGGACTTGTACTATGACGAAGCTTTGGCCTTTAGAGATAAGTTTATCTCAACAGGTGCTGAGAAGGGCGTCTTACAAGTGGCTAAGTTATGTCATCTTGAAACAATGTTAAAGCATGATGCACTTGCTGGTGTTGTTGTTGATAGTCAATGTGACAGAAAACACTATATGAGTGAAAGCTTGGCACAGCGCAACGGTGCTATTTTGCCTGTGATCACTTCAGAATATTTTGATAACTTGATTCAACGTTTATTAACTGAGAAAACTATTAGTATTGATACGACGGCATCAGGTGGTAATACTTCGTTAATGACTTTAGTGGAAGAAGATGAGTAGTAGGAAGTAACTTAGTTATTTAAAGAGTTATTGTTTAACAGATATAAAAAAGAGTACATTTTTGTGCTCTTTTTTTATACATGGAAGTATTATCAGATTTGTTGTTCCAGATAAAATCTAAGTACTTGCATCCATGCAAATACTCCTGCGAGGCGAAGGATGGCATACGAGCAGGGTTTATTGTTATAGTAGGATAAAAGTCATAATTAACAAAACTAAATGCTGGAAATATGTCAAACCACAAAACAAAACCTTTAGATAGAATCGATCTTGCCATTTTAGCTACGCTTCAAAAAAATGGTCGTATCTCAAATATTGAATTATCAAAGATCGTTAATTTAAGTGCTAGTCCATGTTTAGACCGTGTTAAGCGTTTAGAAAAAGAGGGCTATATTGAACGTTATGGTGCTTTTCTCAATGCCAGTAAATTAAATTGTGGTATGACTGCTTTTATTCAAGTAACACTTGAGCGCACCACAGCAGAAGTATTCAAACTGTTTAAAAAAGAAGTCGCAACCATTAAAGAAGTCGTAGAGTGTGATTTGATTGCAGGTGGTTTCGATTATTTATTGAAAATACGTTTTTCAAATATTGAAAGTTATAGATTAGTGCTGGAAAAAATAGCGGAGTTACCCGCTATTTCACAAACCCATACTTATATGGTTACCGAAAATATTAAAAAAGATTCAGGTGTGCCGTTTTAAATCTTCTCATTGGTTTTAGATGCAGAAAACTAAGTATAAGTATAAGCTTAAACTTTAAACTGTGCGCCTTCATGCATCAGTAGTTTTGCTTTTAAAGCCAGTCCACCTGCATAACCGGTTAACTTACCGTTGCTGCCAATAACCCGATGACAAGGAATAATTAAGGCGATAGGATTAGCACCATTAGCGGTGCCAACCGCTCTCACTGCTTTCTTGTTATTGATTTTTTCAGCCAGCCAAGCGTAGCTTTTAGTTTCACCCTGTTTGATCGTGGTTAATGCCTGCCAAACTTTTTGCTGAAAAGGAGTACCTTGTGGAGCAAGTTTTAGGTTAAAACTTTCACGAGTACCGCTAAAATACTCATCCAGTTGTTGATAAGCATCATTAAACTTATCGTCATTTTTCATCCAGTTATCATTAATTTCAATCGCCGCAGCACCTTGCATAAAGGCTAATGCGGTTAAGCCATCGTTGTTGGCTGTAAGAGCAATATCACCGTAGGGTGAAGAATACATGCTGTAATACATAGTTCATTCCTGATTTTTAAAACGAAAAGGACTTATGGTTTAAGAGAATGCCATAAATAAATGGCTGCATAAGCTCGCCATGGTCGCCATTGTTCAGCTAAAGCCAAAATTTCTTTATTATTGGGTTTTTCATCATTAATGGTTAATGCTTTGATGATGCCTAAGTCGGCACTGGGAAATGCATCGGGATCGCTTAAACCACGCATAGCAAGATAATTCACTGTCCATGGTCCGATGCCTTTTATTGCGCACAGTTGTTGTTCTAATTCATCTAATGATGGGTAGTGAGAAAATAATTCGCTATGACTATGAAAATACTCAACCCAGCGCTTTAGTGTGGCAATTCTTGTTTGAGTAATACCTAGTTCTTGAAAATCTGCATCAAGTAATTGTTCAACATGAGGAAAGTTCATGGTGAGCATTTCAGGCAAGTCGTGAGGTGAGCTACCGTATTTTGTTGAAATGCGTTGCGCTAAAGTAGTCGCTGCTTTTACCGATATTTGTTGACCTAAAATGGCGCGAATAGAAAACTCAAAAATATCCCAACATCCTGGCAAACGTAAACCTGAGTATTTTTCTATACTGTTCGCGAGTACAATTTGATGAGGTTTTTTGTTCGCCGCAGAGGTTTGTTGAGTAATTTGCTGATGAATAAGTTTCATATCAGCATCTAAGTCAAACATTCTACGGACACGGATAATCACTTTATTAAGATAGCTATAGTCAGATAAACAAACTGTCATCACTAAAGCTGACTTGTTTTTATGGTGTTCAACTTTGAGCCAACCACTGCAGTTATCAAGGGTAATACTGCGCTGATAATAATCATCAGTAACTTGCTCCATACCTTTAATTTGTCGATGTTGAAAAAATGCCAACATCAGTGGCCAATCAAAAGGAGGGCGATAAGATAAAATTATTTGCACACCGTTAGTTTTAGATTGCTTGGTGCTTTTTGACTTTAGTTGGCTTGGTGAACATTGATAAGCTTGTTTGATTGCTTCATTAAATCGCCTAATACTATTGAATCCGCAAGCAAAACAAACATCACTCATTGACAGCTCTGTTGTTGCAAGCAGCTTTCTTGCTTGTAATAAACGCTGCTGTTGGAAATATTCACTGGGAGATAAGCCAAGATATTGAATAAATAAGCGTTGCAACTGCCGACTACTTAATTGAAATTTTTCAGCAATAGTGGCGATAGTGTCATCTTTATAATCGAAACTTTGTATTATTTTACTGAGTTTAGTTGGCATGTTTTTGGTGGCCGCCTGTTCAGGGAAACAACGTTTACATGGGATAAATCCAGCAAACTGTGCTTGCTCAGCACTTAAATAATATTGTACATTTTCTGGCTTTGGTGGACGCGCAGGACAAATAGGACGACAAAAAATACCTGTAGTTAATACCGCAGTAAAAAACTTACCGTCAAATCTAGCATCTCTACTTAAACGAGCCTTCTGGCAAGTTTCTATATCTAGTGTGTTTGTCATTTTAGTTTTGATTACTTAGTTACTCTTTTGATAGGTCATAATTCTAACCTGATTTTAGTGAACTTCTGGCGTAAATCAGACATTAATGATAAATAAAAATTAGCGTTGGCGTTTTATCAAAAGAAAATGAATGAGGATGCTAATTTGATTTTTATCACGATTTTTAATGAATCAGTAAGTCATTTTTAACATTTCGTCAGGGTTTTATAATATTGCGCAAGCATTTATAGATGGGCATCAATATAGTATTTGATGATAAAAATATTTCTTAGTATTAAAACTGAGACAAAAAAATAATAATTAAAAATAGGCACCATAAAATAAATCGTTCGGGGAGAGCAGAATGTCGCAAGGCTACTATCAGAAGAAAAATAATTTTCATGCTAAAAAACATCGAATCGCTCAAGCAGTTATCTCATCGTTATTGTTTACGCCATTATTACTTACACCTTTTCAATTAAACGCAGAACAAACTAGTCAGACGACACAAGAAAGTGACATTGAAGTTGTTACTGTAACAGCACAAAAACGTGTACAGAACGTTTTGAAAGTACCAATAACTGTTGGTACGGTAAGTGAATCACTAATTAAAGAAAGTGGTTCTTTAACCTTAAGTGATATTGATAAATTTATTCCAGGCTTTGATTTTAGTGATAGTAATATGACTCAAGCTGGTGTCACCATGAGGGGGATTTCGAGCCCGAACATTAGTGTGGGTGGTGATCCCTCTTCAGCGACTTTCTATGATGATGTTTATATGCCTCGCGCAGCACAAAATGTTATTTTTTCTGATATGGCACGCGTTGAAATATTAAAAGGCCCACAAGGTACTTTGTTTGGTCGAAACGCTGCAATGGGCGTGGTAAACATGGTGCCTAAATCTCCTACTGCTGATTTTGATGCTTTTATTAAAGCTTCGGTGGGCACTGATAACTTACAACGTTATGAAGGCATGGTTAACTTCTCACTCAGTGACAGCGTATATTTACGTACTAACTTTCTTACTAACTCACAAGATGGCATTGTTAAAAATGCAGCAAAGCCAGATTGGAATGATAATAATAAAACTTGGGACTTAGGAGAACGTGATCATACTGCAGCGCGAGTATCGCTATTTTGGGATATTTCTGAGCGTTCAAATCTTCAACTGTCTTATGATTGGGATGATTTAGAGCAAGGGCCTCCTATGGCAATTGGTTTAAGTGAGTTTGCTTATAATCAAGGGAAAACGCCTTTCGCTTCAATTGCTTTAAATGATGTTCGTAGTGGTATTGAAGCACGAGACATGACAGGAATTACCGCCAAATTTAATCATGAGTTTAATAATAAATGGTCGATGAAATATGTGTTGAGCTATCGCGACTGGCAAACAGAAAATCGGCAAGATGAAGATGGAACAGCGGATATTACCCGTTATTTTGATACCTCAAATAATGAAGACTCTGACATTTTATATACCGAATTACAGTTTAATTATATTAGCGATAACATTAATGCGGTTGCGGGGGTCTCATATTCCAAAGAAAAAGTTTCACAAACCACTGAGCTTAATATTACCGCTGATACTGCTGCACGTTTAATTACTGGTGAATTAAATAGTTTCATCAAAGGTGGTGTTGCAGAGCAGATTGAAGCAATGATTGGTGGTAATAGTGATGCACATGCTGAAGCGGTTTTTGGCCCAGGTGTAACCTTTGATGGTGCAGTAAATACCATGTTTGAATTATCGGGTTTTCCGATGGAGCATTTATGGGATAGCAGTGAGTGGGCTAATGCATTAAATGCGTTAGGCTTTGCTGACGATATTATGGCTGCTATTGGTATGGCAGGTGTACCGTTAACAGCAGACATTGTTACGGCAACAGGGAATTTAACTTACGATATAGTTTCAGGACAGTTAGGTATTGCGGAAGTTTTTGGTCCGAGCTTTTCAGGTCAATGGTGGGAGGAAAGTGTTAATAACACTGGAGATTTTACTAACTGGGGCATATTTGCAGATATTGATTACGCGGTTAATGATAAATGGAATATTATTGCGGGTTTACGTTATTCGCGCGATGAAAAAGATTTTTCTTGGTACATACCACAAACGAGTTTTGCTCAACTTCGACCTGGAGTTAGTAATTTATTATTCCCTATGGTGGATATGAAATCATCTGATGATTGGGATAAAATCACCGGGCGTTTAGTAACAAGTTATCAAATTGATGATGAGCAAATGGTTTTTGCTTCTTATTCTACCGGTTATAAGTCGGGTGGTTTTGACTCCCTTACTCCGAGTCAACAATCGTTCGCTCCAGAAGATACTACAAATTATGAACTGGGCTATAAAGCAGTTTTATGGGATGAAATAGTTGCTAATGTGAGTGCCTACTATCTTGAACTTGATAACCTACAACGCTCAATTGATTCTAAACCTCCGGGCTATACTCAAGCTATTCCAACCATTATTAATGAAGATCGTAAAATTACCGGCCTTGAATTAGATTTACGTTGGTCAGTATCACCTAGTGTTGAGTTTGGTATGGTGACAGAAATGCGCTCTACTGAAAATACCTCACCTGAGTTCTATAACGGTGAAGGAACATTAATCGAAGCTAAAAAATCTTCTAGTAATGTTAATGCTAATTATACTTTTACACTGGATTGGATGCCTGACTTTGGTGTCGGTAATACCACCTTACATATAGATTATGTATTTGTTGAAAATACCAATAGGGAACAAACGGGTATTGAAGATTATAAATTGGCTATAGATGAGTACTTTACTGATAAAGAAAACTTAAATGCTCGCCTTTCATGGACAAGTGATAACGACCATTTAGAAATTGGTTTATGGGGGAAGAATCTTTTGGATAATCGCTATATGTTAGGTATTGGTGGTTTCACTGCTGATGTACTTGGCACTCCACATGGTCGTATTAACCGTGGACTTGAAGCTGGTGTTGATGTGAAATATTCGTTCTAATTATTTCACAATAACTCTGCATTTAAGCCTAATGTCATGAGCGTATTAGGCTTTTTTATTTTTGAAATATAAAACACCACTACCAATTTCAAATTATTGTGTTTAGTATAAAGTTACTCAACTTTTCCGTTACTGATAGTAAATGATTGAATTTTTTTCCCATTTTGCTTTTGCACAAATGATGCTCTGTGCCTTGTTACTCTTTCCTCTGCGCAAGAAAAACCAGTCGATATTACTTTTTATTTTATTAATGTTTTCTGGTTGTGGTTATTTATTAACTGAAATGTTTTTTCCTCTTGAGCAGTACTCGGTACTTTGGTGGTTTGAGCTTGTTGGCGGTAATGCAATTCCTGGTGTTTTTTGGTTAGTGAGTTTAAGTGTTTTTGCCGATCACCTTAGTCTCAAGCGTTGGCAGTATTTTGTTGCCTCTTTGACATTACTGATCCCGCTTCTTTCGGCTATTATCCAGTTAACATTCCAATTCGATTTAACCGAACATGCTAAATTTTATGGTTTTATCAGTTATGGTGCATTATTACTTGAACTGGTACTTATTTCTCACGCCTTAATTATTTCAACACAACATTGGCGTGATGATTTAGTGCAAGAACGTCGTTATATTCGGGGGGGAGTGATCACTGTTTCTGCTTTATACATTATTTTGGTCATCGTACTGGAGCAGTTACTAAAAATTAACTGGAGTGGTTTAAGTATTATCTCTAGTTTCTTATTGGTTTTTTTAATGACAGGAATAAACTTCTTTTTGTTTCAGCTTAAAGAATCAAGTTTGTTTGCAACGGTTAAAATTAACACTAAGGAGCTAAATAAAACAAATCCTGCTTCAAAAGAGTTAAAGAAGATTATTTCGGCTATGGTTGATGATAAAATTTATCAACAAGAAGGCATTACTATTTCAAGTTTAGCTAGTCATTTATCTATTCATGAATATAAATTAAGAAACCTAATTAACGGTGAGCTCAATTACCGAAATTTTAATGATTTTTTAAATTATTATCGCATTGATGAAGTGGCAAAAAATTTACTTGAGCCAAATTTTAGTACTACACCGGTTCTAACTTTAGCGTTAGAAAGTGGCTTTCGCAGTTTAAGTTCTTTTAATAAAGCTTTTAAGGCTACTCATGGAATAACGCCTACTGAGTATCGAAAAACTAAAGCGAGCTAAACCAATTCATCTCAATTAAAGCTGATTTTTTTTAAAATTCGTCAGCTTTTTTTTATAATCAGTCAGCAATTGTCGTTTAGCAAACATATAGTGAGGTCATTGATTATTGATGACGTTTACCTATGTTTGCACTTTCCACTCAAAAAAATAAATTTTCGCCTCTTTTAGTTGTTGGTGTGTTTTTTGGTTTATTAGTTATTACCACCAAGCTATATGCAGAAACCATCCCCGTTAGTTTTCAGCAATGTGTAGCTTGTCATGGTCAGCAAGGACAAGGAAATCAACAATTAAATGCACCAGCTCTTGCAGGACAATCAGTAAGTTACCTAACTCGTCAACTCAATAATTTCTCTTCTGGTTTACGAGGTGCTCACTCCAAAGATTTACTCGGTCAACAAATGACAGCTATTGCCAAGCAATTAAATAAAAACATCGACATAGCTCAATTAGCCAATTATATAAATCGTTTGCCAACAAGTCGTTTAGTTAAAGCTGTTGAAGGAAATTTGAAAAATGGTAGCCGCTATTACCAAGCAAAATGTGGTGCTTGTCATGGCGGGCAAGCGCAAGGTAATGAAGCTTTTAGTGCACCTAAGTTACAAGGACTATCAAGACAATATCTAAACCGACAAATGGAAAATTTCGTTAGTGGGATTCGAGGCACAGATAAACAAGACAAGTTTGGTCGCCAAATGGCGATGATGGCAAAAACAACTTCAGGCCAAGAGCTTAAAGATATCATGTACTTTATAGCTATACAGGAAGTACCTGAAAAGTGAATATTGTTATGAAGTATATAACGATATTGTGCTTGTTTATTTCTATAAGCTTTAGTCTTTTTTCTCACGCAAAGTCTCGTGTTTTTTATCAACCATCAAAAAATTATTTTCAGCTATCATCGCACTGTCCTGCAAGTTTTGAATTAACCAAGCAAGGGGTTTGTCGTTTATTAACCCAATATCAATTTTATAGTTCAGTACAAAATAAGGGCTTGGGTGGTACACAAACGTCATTGCCTCCACATCGGGATGGTTTTACGCCTGCACAAATAGATTTGGGGCGATACCTGTTTTTTGATCCGCTTTTATCCAAAGATGGCTCTATTTCTTGTGCTAGCTGTCATCAACCGGACAAAGGTTTTAGTGATGACCTAGACCGAAGCATAGGTATTACAGGAAGAAAGGTCGCGCGCAGCGCACCTACATTATGGAATGTTGCTTTTTTAGATAAATTTTTCTGGGATGTACGTGCTAAAACCCTAGAAGAACAAGCTCAAGGACCTTTGTTTGATGAGAATGAAATGGGCAATACACCCGTCCATTTAAAGCAAACACTAGTGGATAATTCACAATATCAGATGATGTTTAAGCAAGCTTTTCCTCAAGCGAAGCAATTTGAGTTAAGCCAAGTTTATACTGCGCTTAGCGCTTTTCAAAGCTCATTAATTTCGTTAAATAGCCGTTATGATCGCTATGCCCATGGCTATCATCAAGCGCTCACTGAAAATGAAATTGCTGGCTTAAATGTATTTCGCTCTTTTGTTGCACGTTGCGCTGAATGCCATCAACCACCATTGTTTACCAATAATCAAATAGCGGTAATTGGTAGCCCTGAGCCTGAAGGTTTACCATTCGACATTGGCGCAGAAAAAACGTTTAAAGAAGCTAAATTACGTGGAGCATTTAAAGTGCCTACACTAAGGAACATCACAAAATCAGCGCCATATATGCATTCAGGTCGTTATGACAATTTAAAGGATTCTATCAAGTTTTATAATGATGGCCGTGGTAATGCCGTGCCTAAAGACGAAGAACTATTATTGCACTGGCATATTTCAGAGCCTGATTTAACTGACGAAGAAATGGATTTAATTGTAGCTTTCTTAGGAACATTAACCGATGAAAGTTTGACTCCTCAAATACCGAGTGAACTACCATCTGGCCTAGCGCCTATCGATATAAATTTTCAACAACAGAAACGTATACCTCATACCAGATAACAATAACAGCATGATGATAAGCGGAGAATAGCATGAGTTCAGGAAAGATATTTGGCACAGTATTAGTCATTGGAGCCTTTGTTGGTGGAATGTACTTGGGCAATAGTCAAAACCCAGCACCTGTGATCACCAATACTTCTGGAGGGGCAAGTTATTCTGGCGGTTATGATCGGGAAAATGACATTGATGCCCAAGAACCAGAAGACGTTCGGTCTGCAAGCGGTCAGCCATTAGATAAGCAACAAAGAAATATTAGCATGGTGGCTGATCGCTCCATTGCTGGAGAAACTCATGTTGTAAATGACGGTGAGTCAATTATGGCTGCCGTTCAATTGGCAAAGCCTGGAGATACCATTCAAGTAATGCCGGGTACGTACCATGAAACGGTTTATATTGATAAAGATAATATTCGTATTGTTGGTGTTATTAAGGAAGGCCAGTGGGCGACGCTTGATGGAAAGAAGCAACTCAATGATGCAATTTTATATTCAGGAAATAACTTCATAGTCGAAAATATGAGAATCACCCAATACAAGGGTAATGGCATTATGGGGCAGGCAGGAAATAACTTTGAAATTCGTAACAATATTATTGTTGATACTGGTGTTTATGGCATTTTTCCACAACTAGGTAAAAATGGCATTGTTGAATACAACATCATTTCAGGCATTGAAGATGCTGCTATCTATGTTGGTATGAGTGACAACATTCATGTTGCTTATAATGATGTTTTTGACAGCGTTGCTGGTATTGAAATTGAGAATTCTCGTCACGCTATTGTTGAAGATAATTACGTGCATAATAATACGGGGGGCATCCTTGCGTTCATTACCCCAGGGCTGCCAATCAAATCCACTTATGACGTTATTATTCGCAATAATTTTATCTCAGGAAACAACCATAAAAACTTTGCTGCACCAGGTTCAACAGTCGCTGGCATTCCTTCAGGTACAGGAATATTAATTATGGCAGCGGACGATGTGGTGGTTGAAGGGAATATTATTACCAATAATAAAACTGCAGCTATATTAATAACTGACCATGATAATGCGCCAAATACTACAATTGATCCTGAGTCTGATCCAAGCCCTGATCGTGTGATGATTTTAGATAACTTAATGATGAACAATGGCTACGACACTATAGATGAAGCTAAAGCTTTAATGCTAACTGAGTTTAAGCAAGGCAACCCTGATATTTTACGGGTGGGTAGTAGTAAAGATAGTTGTATTATCAATCGTCACCGATATGTAACTGTTGGTGTGAGTAATTGGAAAGAATGTGTTTTTAGTAACACCGATAGTGTATTGACTTATTTATTGGATGAACCAGTTGCACCGCGTGTTATTGATCCATCTGAGCGAGGTAAGGTGGTTTATCAAGGTATTTGTGCAGGTTGTCATACTTATACAGGGCGAATGATTGGTCCTCCAGTGCAAATCATTCAAGCGCTATATATGGATAATGCTCAAGGTATTGCTGATTTTATTAATAAGCCAACTAAAAAACGTGATGATTATCCTGAGATGCCACCGCAAAATTATTTGGATGAAAAAACCCGATTGGCTGCAGCTAAATATATGCTGGAATTGACAAGGTAGTTTTCTAATATCTCTCATTAGTTGATGGTATTTAAGAGAAAAGAGAGCAGCGTTGCTCTCTTTTTCAGTATTAATATCAACAAAGCTAAACATTAGTAACTATTTCTTTCACTAGGAATATCACTTAAGTATTCAACAAACTCAACTTCGTAGCCGTTAGGATCTTGATAATAGACATTCTTTCTATGGGGATCTTCAGCACCGTCTTTTGCAATAGCAAAACCAGCCTCTGCTAACCGCTCGATAACCGCTGAGATGTTATTCGTAACAAAAGCAAAGTGCGCTAAACCTACTTGATGACCCGTTAAATCTCGATTTTCGCCAACACCATCATCGTTGAATGCAAGGTATTGGTAATCATCACCAAAATGAATCCAATTTCTTGGTTTACCATACCATTCACCTTTATCACCACCACGAACATGCCAATGAGGGAAAGCTGCTTGGTAAAATTTTAGCGTTTTTGTTAAGTCGCTAACAACTAAATTTATATGTTCTAAATGTATCATAGTAAATTCCTTTAATTTTTATTGATAAACTATTTGGTGATCTCTACCCGCCAAGGTGGTGATAAACGGTTTTCTCCAGCCCAATATAGTTTTATCTTGTTGCCCGAGGGATCAAACAACTGTGCTTCACGCCATAAAAACGTTTGATCTTTAGGTTGGTGATGAAAATTGATACCTTTATTGATTAAATCATTTACCCATTCATCAAGGGCTGAGTGTTCAAAATATATTGTTGCACCATTGCTAAATTGTTCATCTGTTAGTGATAACGAAAAACTACTACCACCTTCAGGACATTCAAAACGTGCATAATGCGGTGTATCTACAATTTGTAAAAATCCAAGTGTTAAGTAAAAATCAGTCGCTGATTTCATGTTGTTAACGGGTAACGTGACTTGATTTAATCTCATTATCTCTCTCCTATTTTTATTCATGTAAAGTAAAATTAACTACATGCCATAAGCATATTCTTGTTGTTTTGGAAATGGTTTGTCTTGGTGGTCTAATCGAACCTGTTTTAGTGCTCCACTGTATTGATGCAGCATATGTAGGTTGTAGCTAATACGATTAATTAAGTTGAGTTCATGTTTATTATCATTTCTTAATTCAGGGCTATTTATTTCATCTTTATCTTGCTGGTTAAGCACTTGCACAACATTACGGATGATCAAGTGGTCAGGCATCGCTACCAACTTGTTATTTTTTAACGCATTCATTCGTAACTCAGCAATAGGGTAGGCGCCGCTAATACCACTCACCACCGAAACTAATAATGCAGGTTTATGTGCCGTATCTTGTGAATCACACATTAATAAGAAGTTTTTAAGTAAGGGAGAAGCCATACCACCCCACTCTGGCGTGATTAAAACTAGCGCATCGGCGCGGCGTACTTTTTCGCTGATCAATGGCCAACTACTTCCTTTTATGTTTTTACTTTCATCTTCACCATCCCAAAATGGCAGATTATAACGGCATAAGTCGAGTAGATTAATTGAGTGAAAGTCTAAAGTATTATCGGCGATAAACTGAGCTACTTTTGCACTTTGTGAATTAATTCTTTGGCTTGAGCTAATGATAAGTAAATTCATATGTAAACCTTTTTGTTTGTATTTAAGGTTAAGATAAACTACCTAACTATTAATGTAAAGTGAAATGTTTATATAGTGATTTTGTGTACCGATAATAATTATGCATTTATAAAAAAAGGAGCTATTAATTAGCTCCTTTTTTGTGGTTTTATATTATAAATAAGAAATCAAATAGTTTTCAGTTTCCATAAACCTTTTCGAAATACCCAAACCCCAATCACGGCGAGCATGCTTTGTGAAATTGTTATTGCCAAGAAAACTCCACTAGGTCCCATAGCTAAACTTTTTGCTAAAAAATAAGCCAACGGTATTTGTATTAACCAATAACAAACAAAGTTAATTTTAGTAGGGGTCATAGTATCGCCAGCTCCGTTGAATGCTTGAACAACAATCATGCCTATAGCAAAGAAACCATAGCCGTAACTAATGAACCTTAAACAATCAACACCATATTGGATCACTTGTCTGTCTTGGGTGAAAAATCCAATAATAGGCTCAGGTACAGCAATAAAAACAACCGCTACCGATAGGAGAAAATAAACATTATATTTTGCTATTCGCCACACTGATTGCTCTGCACGCTCAGGTTTACCAGCGCCGAGATTCTGGCCAACTAAAGTTGCTACTGCATTACTCAAACCCCATGCAGGTAAAATGGTAAACATCACAACTCTAATTGCTATGGTATAGCCAGCAACTGCGGAGCTGCCGTAAGTTGATACAATCCTAACTAAAGCAATCCAACTTGCTGTGGCAATTAAAAATTGTATAACACCACCGAAAGATACTTTTAGTAACTTCAATGATACAGCTAAATTAAAAGTTAGATGCTGTATTGATAGCTTGATCTTGCTGTCATAGCCAAATAAGTGCACTAATTGATAGATCACTCCTGTTCCTCTACCAATGGTGGTGGCAACGGCAGCGCCTGTTAACCCTAATTCAGGAAAAGGACCAATACCATAAATTAGTATAGGATCAAGTACGATATTGATGCCGTTTGCTAACCACAAAGAGCGCATAGCAACGGACGCATCGCCTGCACCACGAAATATTGCATTGATCAAAAACAAATAGAGAATAGTGATGGAACCCGTTAGCATGATGGTGGTATATGACTTACCAGATTCAATTAACGCAGCATCAGCACCCATCAAAGCTAAAATATCTTGGGCATAATTTAAACCAATAAACCCTATCAACAACGCAACAATCATTCCAAGCCAAAGCGTTTGTCCAGCAACAATATTGGCTTTTTCAGTATTACTTTCACCATATCTTCGGGCAATCGTTGCTGTTACCGCCATACTCAGTCCAATAGCCACGGCATAAAGTAGTGTTAATATAGCTTCAGTTAAGCCAACAACCGCGACAGCTTGTGCGCCTAAGCCAGAGACAAAAAATATATCAGTGATGGCAAAAATAGATTCCATCAGCATTTCTAAAACCATAGGTACAGCGAGTAAAAATGCTGCTATGCCAATAGAGCCCTTAGTGAAATCTTGATGATTACCCTTTAGCGCTTTTTTAAATAAATAAATAAAATTATGATTTTCTTTTGTTAAATTGTTTGTCATTACAGATGACCTTAAAAATAGTTTCTTCTTGATATATTTGCAGGCGTAGAGTTGTGCGCAGGCTAATAAATCCTATATGAAAATTTGCTAAGGTGAGTATTGGGAGTTAACAATAACATCAGTATTTTTATGCTTTGTAGCTCATTCAGGAAAAACTAATATAAACTTGCAAGTAAGGCTTTAGCCATACAAAAGTAAGCATAAATGCCCACTTACAAATGAATTATTTTTCGAACCTGAGAGATCTGCATAGTCATATAAACTACAAACTAAATAATCAGCTAAGAATAATCTTAATGATCAACAGTCAGTGTTATAACTTGATTGGTATTGTTTGAGCTTGGCTAAGCTTATCTAAATGAATTGAATTAGATTGAAGATAGACAAGTCCCAGAGAGCACAATATCAGTAGCAATATTCGAAAGAATTGAATTGTTCATTGTCCTGCTCTCCAGTCATAAGTAAGTAGATAATCAAAATAAATGTTCACATTGTAGTCAGGAAATGTCAATGACTTCGTGATCTAAAAATCAGAATACCCTGACAAAACCTGCACTGTTTAATGTAGAGTTGAATGCTTACACTTCATATCCTTGTAGGTGAATACATTTTTATTAGCAAAAAGGTCAGCTTGAAATAAATGTAGGTCAAGAATAGTATTTTTTTTACTGATTTTAATGGTTTTTAAAATATCGCCTAATGAGTTGCGGATATTGATTTTTTTAATCCAAGCGTGTTTTTTCACGAATACTGTTAGTTTGTGCTCTTCGGCATCCATTAATTGTAAATTGTTATGAGGTGGCAGCCCTTCTAAAATGATTTCTTGAGTGGCATTACTTTGTGGACTTTGATGGTTGATGACACATAATTCAATATTGGTCCAACCTAATGAAGGTGAAGTGGCAATAACTGAAATTTCAAAACCATCTTCACTGCTTTTAACGCTATAATCTTTAACATTCATTTTCCTTCTCCTTGTTATTTCCTAGATCAAGTAAGAGCAAAAAATCTTAGAAATAACTCCTTTTATTCAAATTATGAACACTTTTAAGTTTAGTTTATTCTTAGCTTGCTGCGAGTGCTATTCACCAAAAGATATGATATTTATTTCTTAATGTTTTAGTTTATTGATTTGATGGTAAAAAATTGTATTAGATAAATGTAACAAGTTTTGATTTAAGAAAATGTAAATAATAAATGCGCCTTTAATGGGGGTATATTGTATGCAATAATGTGTGATTACGAATTATTGAGTCATGACTATGTTAACTATTGATGCTAAAACTGTTGAACAAGCACTAACATTTCCTTTATTAATTTCTGCTTTAGAGCAAGCTTTTATTGCCGATATTACTGTGCCACCACGTCTGCATTTTGATATGGAAAACCCACAGGCGAGTCGTGAAACAACGCTTTTAATGATGCCAGCTTGGCAAGCGGGAGGTGTTGCAGGTATTAAATTAGTTACCGTTGCTCCTGATAATCACAAAAAAGACTTACCTTCTATTCAAGGAACTTATTTACTGCTCGATGTTGGCACGGGATCAATGAAAGCAATGATCGATGCACCGGCTTTAACCGCTAAAAGAACTGCGGCTGCATCTGCTCTTGCAGCTCGTTTTTTATCGAGAGAAGATAGCGAAACTCTATTAATGATTGGTACAGGAACACTTGCTGCCCAGCTAATTTCTGCTCATTTAACAGTAAGAGCAATTAAAACTGTGTATGTATGGGGACGAAATATTGACAAAGCTCGAGCGGTTTGTCAGCAAGTTGCTCACTTAGATGTTGAATGTAAAGCGGTAGATGATCTTGAACATTACGTAGGTAAAGCTGACATCATCTCTTGCGCAACGCTAAGTAAAGACCCATTGGTTTTTGGACATTGGTTAAAGCCAGGTCAACACCTTGATATGGTAGGTGCTTATCGCCCTGATATGCGCGAGATGGATGATGAATGTTTATTACGCAGTCGACTTTTTGTTGATAACTTTGAAGGAGCCCTTAGAGAAACCGGTGATATAAAAATTCCACTTGAACAGGGAATTATTCATAAATCGGCAGTAGAGGCGGATTTGTTTTCTTTATGTCGTGAGCAATACAAAGTTGATCGTCAGAGAAATGAAATTACGATATTTAAATCTGTTGGTCATGCTTTGGAAGATTTAACCGCAGCTAAGTTGGTAGTTAACTTTTTAGAACAAAGAGAGTAAATAGCCGTAACGGTTTATTTTTAATGTTTTTTTATCAAAAATGTTAATAGTTTGTAATTGTTGAGAGAAATGGTTGACAAGTCACAGCTTCACTATTTAAATTAAGTTATTGAAGCAATTAGGGCTGCATAAGTATTTAAATGGTCTACTATTCTTTATTATCAATAGTCGATGAGTTAACTGCTTTTTGCTGAAAACAAAAATGGACAATAAGGCCTCTTTTAATAATAAATTAACTCGGCGGGTGCTGATTTATATTTTATTGTGTAGCTCTTTATTGTCTATGGTCTCAACCGCCATCCAATTATATTTTGATTATCAAGATGATATCATTTCGTTGAACCAACAATTTGACAGTATCGAAACTAGTTATATTGAATCAATATCCACTAGCTTATGGGACTTTAATGAGCCATTAGTGCAGCAACAAATTCAAGGGATTGTTAATTTACCAAACATTCGATTTGTTAAAATTACAACAAGTTTTGGTAAAATTTACCAATTTGGTGATAAAGATTCTGTTGCTATAAAGCAGGTGGAATATCCTATTGCTTATGGCGAAAATGACATTGGAACATTAAGTATTTCTGCTGATTACCAAGACATTTATCAACGCGTTAAACAGAAAGCTGGATTTATCGTCACTTCTGAATTTATTAAAACCTTTATTGTTGCCTTATTTATTATCTTTATTGTGCATTGGTTGGTAACAAGACATATCTACCATATCACTAACTATTCTCAAAAAGTTAAAGCAGATAACCTTGATGAAGCTTTGGTTTTAGTTAATCGCAATGGAGTGAAAGATGAACTAGATGAATTAGCTGATGCTATAAATAACATGCGATTAGAGCTAAAGAATGACATTGTTAAGTTAGAAGAAGCTGAGAATGCATTGATTAACTTAAATGGCGAATTAGAAATTAAAGTTTATGACAGAACAGCTAAACTCGCTTCAAGTAATGATCAACTACAACAATCACTTGATGATTTAACTTTGGCTAAAGATCAATTAGTACAATCTGAAAAAATGGCGTCCTTAGGACAGTTAGTTGCTGGTGTTGCTCATGAAGTTAATACGCCTTTAGGCATTTGTGTCACGTCTATTACAGCATTGCGTGAGAAAACTGATGAACTTTGTCGAGCAATTGATTCTGAAAACTTAACCAAATCAAAACTAACAAGTACCTTAACTTTATTAAATGAATATCAGCAAATTATTGAACGAAGTTTAAATAAAGCAGTTGATCTTATTCGTGGTTTCAAATCAGTAGCTGTAGAGCAGCACACTGATCCTGAAATAGATATCAACTTGGCTCAGCATGTTAATGATGTGGTAAATACAGTTAAGACATTATTCAAGCAAAAGAACTATCATATTAATTTATCTGTTGATGAAAATATTAATTTAGTGACTTATCCGAGTGCATGGAATCAAATTTTAACTAATTTTATGACGAATTCTCATGTTCATGGTTTTGAAGATCAAATGAATGGAGAAATTGATATTAATTTTTCGGTCGATAATAACTTTCTTACCTTATTATATCGCGACAATGGAAAAGGTTTATCTGAAGACGTTAAACATCGAATATTTGACCCATTTGTTACCACGAAAAGAGGACAAGGAGGGTCTGGTTTGGGGATGAATATTGTTTTTAACTTAGTTAATACTAAACTAGGTGGCACGATTAAGTGTTTAGAGAGTGAACGTGGATGTACATTTCAGGTGAAAGTACCACTACAAGCAAGAAAAGAAAAAGTAGCTAGTTAATAGTGGAATTTTGAAAATAAAAAATACAAATATTCGTGAGATATACTTTTCCAACATATTGTAAGTATTCTTAAAATGAAGATCCCTCCAAAAAAAGCGTAATATTGACCTGATGAAAAAATTGTTAGTTTAGGCCAATAGCTGTTTCTTCACTAAAAAATTTAATCCAAATATTACTGGTACGACAATCAACTCATAGCCAAGCAAAGAAACTGCATCATTGAAAATAGATGTAAACAAAAACTATCGCAGCATCAGTAAGTACCTTCAAAGCAGAACATTTCAGACCAAACATTTGAAGCAATTTATTTTGACTCTTCGCCAACATGTGACAATACCATGTGAGTATAATTGACCATACCAATAATATTACTCTTATCTAAAACAGGAGCCCCCTGAATACCAAATCGTTCAAATAATCTAGCACAGTAGCGAACATCCATTGTTGGGGGCACTGTTAGCAATGGCTTAGCCATGATTTCATATAGGTTTACTCGCTCTGGAGACCTGTCTTTAGCAAAAACCTGTTTGGCAATATCTGCTAATAATACTAAGCCATATTCGTCATGTTCATTGCGTTTATTAATGATCAAGGCACTAACATGGTGCTGCTGAGCAATTTTAATACCTTCACTTACGGTTAGCATACCATCAACAAAATGATAGCCTTCTTCAGTCATGACATCTTTTACTTGAGTTACTTTATGGCTCATAGTTCTTCCTCTACTTTACCTTTTAATCGTTCAACTTGGTGCGCAACGCCTACGGCATCTTCAACATTTATTTGAATGGCAATGCCTTTGCCTGGCTCTTTATCAAAACCTGCAATATTGGCAATTCGTTCCAAAATTTTCCTACATAAATGTTCTTCTACAACAAATAGTAAAACATCACGTTGACTTTCAAGCTGCATACCAAAAAAGGTTCGTTGTCTTTTGATACCTTCACCTCTGGCATTGTTAATAATGGTTGCGCCAGTCGCGCCTGCTCGTCGAGCTGCTTTCATAACGTCTTCAGTTGACTCGTCGTCAACAAAGGCAATGATCAATTTAAATTGCATAATGTGTTACCTGTTAGTTTTTTTGTGCGTTTTTACTTGTGTTATTTGTGCATATGCCATGACAGCAATAATTGGGAATAAACTGGCAAAGGCAATTAAACCAAAACCATCAATCAATGCGCTTCTACCGGGTATGGTGCTAGCTAAACCTAAGCCTAACGCGGCAACCAATGGTACTGTTACGGTTGATGTTGTTACTCCGCCTGAGTCATAAGCTAATGGAATGATGAGCTTAGGACAAAAAAATGTTTGTATAACCACGATAATGTAACCGGTAATAATATAGTAATGAATTGGGTGACCAACCACTATGCGATAGCTACCAAGCGCAATACCAATAGCAACACCAATTGCGACGGTAATACGTAGGCTATTTGCTTTTATCGCACCACCAGAGACTTCTTCTGCTTTAATTGCTACGGCAATTAAAGATGGCTCAGCTATGGTAGTACTAAAACCTATAGCGGCAGCAAAAACATAAACCCAAGTGTAATCTGACCAAGTCGCAATTGTTGTTGCTGTATCATTCCCTAAAATGAATTCATTGGCGGTGAGTTGCTCCGCCATTAATTTTCCTAAAGGAAATAATGCTTTTTCTAAACCTAATAAAAAGAGCGATAAACCAATTAATACATAAATAAAACCAAAGCCGACTTGTTTTACTTTGTGAATAGGTTTGCGAATAACTAATAACTGAAAAACCAAGATAATTGACAAGATCGGCAAAACGTCAACAACTGTTGTTTTTAAAGTGTTTAAAAACTCAACCAATAATGACAAAGGCTAGCCTCTATCTTTTCTTGTTATATTAATCAACCGAGCACCATGCCATAAATCATTACAAAAACCATTGGAGTAAGTGAAGCAAAGGCAATTAAACCAAAACCATCAACCATGGGGTTTCTACCCTTAATTGCTGAAGCTAAGCCAACACCAAGTGCTGTAACTAAAGGCACTGTTATGGTTGACGTTGTTACGCCTCCTGAATCATAGGCAATACCGATGATCCAAGTAGGAGCAAAAGAAGTCATAATCACTACCATGATATAGCCACCAATAATGAGGTAGTGTATTGGCCATCCTCGAAGAATCCGTAAAACACCCACTACGATGGCAAAACCAACGGCAAAAGCAACGGTAAACCTTAAGCCATTTGCATAATCTAATTGAGCTTGGGCATCATTCGCTATTATTCCTCCAATGGCTGCAACATTTGCTGCTTCTTTTGCTACGGCGATGAGTGAGGGCTCAGCAACCGTAGTACCAAAACCTAAGCAAAAGGCGAAAGTGACTAGCCACCAAATACTGCCTTTTCGAGCAAAAGCTTGTGCCATTGATTCACCAATAGGAAATAGTCCCATTTCAAGACCGTAAATGAAAAATGTTAAGCCAAGCACAACAAAACCTAAGCCGATAAAAATATCGCCCAGATTGGGCATGGGTTGTTGTAGTACCGCAAATTGGAAAAAAGCGATCACTAAAACAATAGGCAGTAAATCTTTGCAGCTGCCTAAGAGGGCTTTAAAAAAAACAAATAATTGCTGGTTCATAACACCTAAAGAAGGTTGTGCTTTTCTTTACTGTAAAACAGTTGATAATTAGTTATTTGATCTAAAGTAAACATATTGAATTTATTACTATAAACATTATCAAAGGTTTTATTATTCGCTGGATTTAATTCATCTCTCAATATTTGTTTTTTTGCACTTCATTTGTGCAATACAGTCCAGCTCTACGCACCAGACGTAGGCAGCTCTTTGTGTTTACTTACAGTGATTTTGTCTTTAGTCGTTATTTATTAGGTAGTTATCTTGTTGTTTTGTGGTTGGTATAGCCTTTGCTATTTATCATTACTAAAATTTTTCCATGATAAATACTAGGAATAGTGATGAGTAAACGAAGTCATATTATTGTTATCGGTAATGGTCCTGTTGGGCACAAGTTTTTACAATCATTAATTGCAAGTGGTAAAAGTGATCAGTATAAACTTACTATTTTTGGCGAAGAATCACGTGTTGCTTATGACCGAGTTCATCTTACTGACTGGTTTAAAACACGAGATGTTGCTGACATTAATATGGTGGATGAGGGGTTTTATCAAGAAAATGATTTTACTGTTCACACAGATGACAAAGTTACAACAATTGATCGAGATGCTAAAACAGTCACTTCAGCAAAAGGAGTTGTCCTTAATTACGATAAAATAATTCTTGCTACTGGCTCTTTTCCTTTTGTTCCTCCTGTACCTGGGCATGAACGAAGTAATATTTTTGTTTATCGAACTATTGAAGATCTTGAAGCGATAACTAAGGCGGCAACCACAGCAAAAATTGGTGTTGTTATTGGTGGCGGCTTATTAGGTTTAGAAGCAGCAAAAGCACTAAAAGACTTAAACTTACAAACGCATGTTGTCGAATTTGCTCCGAGATTAATGGCGGTGCAAGTTGACGACGGTGGCGGCAGTATGCTGCGTAAAAAAATAACCGAATTAGGTGTAAGTGTTCATACCAGTAAAAATACCCAAAATATCAGCGATGGAGATCGTTACTATCACAAAATGAGTTTTGCCGATGGTGAAGTCCTTGAAACAGATCTCATTGTTTTCTCTGCTGGTATCCGACCTCGAGATGAATTAGCTAGAAAAGCAAGCTTAGCTATAGGAACTCGTGGAGGGGTAGTAGTTAATAATCACTGCCAGACATCAGACCCTGATATTTACGCTGTGGGTGAAGTTGCTTTATGGGATAACACAATATTTGGCTTAATTGCACCGGGTAATGCAATGGCACAAGCAGCATGTGATGATATTACTAGTACTGGAGGCACTGAGTTTACCGGTGCTGATATGAGCACAAAATTAAAATTGATGGGAGTTGATGTTGCTTCTGTCGGGGATGCTCATGGGAATACTCCAAACAGCCGAAGTTATACTTATGTTAATGAGCGTGAAGAAATTTATAAAAAAATCGTTGTTAGCGAAGATGATAAGTATCTACTAGGCGCTGTGCTAATTGGCGATGCAGCTGAATACGGCACGTTATTGCAATTTATGCTGAATAAAATGGAATTACCTGCAGAGCCTGAAGGACTTATATTACCGAACAGCGATAGCTCTTCAGGCGGTATTGGTGTAGAAGCTTTACCTGACTCTGCACAACTTTGCTCTTGTATGAACGTTTTAAAATCAGATGTTGTGATCGCGGTAGAGGCAGGAGCGACTAATATATCAGACATAAAAGGCGTAACTAAAGCTGCAACGGGATGTGGTGGTTGTTCTGCTTTGATCACTCAAGTGTTAAATAGTGAACTAGAAAAACTGGGTGTTGAAGTCGACACTAACCTATGTCAACACTTTCAATATACTCGACAAGATCTTTATAACATTATTCGCATTGAAAAAATTAAAACCTTCGAACAGCTCATTGAAAATCATGGCTCTGGCTTAGGTTGTGATGTTTGTAAACCAACCGTTGGTTCATTATTAGCCTCATGTTGGAATGATTATATTCTCGAAAAGCCCTTACATGCTTTACAAGATACCAATGACTATTTTATGGGCAACATGCAAAAAGATGGTACTTATTCTGTTGTGCCACGGGTTGCCGGTGGCGAAATAACCCCTGATAAGTTAATTGTGCTGGGCGAGGTTGCTAAAGAGTATGACTTATATACCAAAATTACCGGTGGCCAGAGAGTCGATTTATTTGGCGCGCGTTCAGAGCAATTACCAGCTATTTGGCAAAGACTTGTTGATGCGGGTTTTGAAACAGGGCATGCCTATGGTAAATCTTTGCGTACGGTAAAATCATGTGTTGGTTCAACTTGGTGTCGTTATGGCGTTCAAGACTCGATGACAATGGCGATCCTATTGGAAAACCGATACAAAGGTTTACGCTCTCCTCATAAATTGAAAATGGCGGTGTCGGGCTGTACTCGAGAGTGTGCCGAAGCTCAAAGTAAAGATATTGGCGTAATTGCGACAGAGAATGGTTGGAATTTATACGTTTGTGGCAATGGTGGCATGAAGCCTCGTCATGCTGATTTATTTGCCTCTGATATTGATGATCACACCTTGATTAAATACATCGATAGAATTTTTATGTTTTATATTCGAACCGCAGATCGACTGCAACGCACTTCTGTATGGATGGATAATATGGCGGGTGGTTTAGCCTATTTAAAGTCGGTAATAGTTGACGACAAACTATCGTTATGTGATGAACTTGAACAAGAAATGGCTGCTGTTGTTGACTCTTACCAATGTGAATGGAAAACCACACTTTCAGATCCTGAACGGTTGAAACGATTTAGCCATTTTGTTAACAGTGATAAAGCTGATGAAAAAATAAGCTTTATCAAGGAGCGAAACCAAATTCGTCCATTAGCAAAAATGGAACGTATTGATGTTGTTAGCGTTGATTAAGCAATTTAAACATAATTAGGAGAAACAAATGAGTAATTGGACCGATATTTGTCACATTGATGAGATATTACCTAATATGGGGCGTTGTGCTTTGTTTGGTGAAGAGCAAGTCGCCATTTTCAAAGTGATAGAAATGGGTAAACAAAAACTTTATGCGATCAATAACTTTTGTCCGTTTAGTGATGCTAATACTATCTCACGCGGCATAGTTGGGAATTTAGCGGATAAAATAGTGATAGCTTCGCCATTATATAAACAGCACTTTGATTTACATAATGGACAATGTTTAGAGGATGAAGAGGTGATGATCAAAACATACTCGGTGCGAATGGTAGGTGAGACAATTCAGCTTGCCGCTTAACTGGTTTAGCAGATAAAAAAATACCAATAATGGTGATAGGGGCCATTATTGGTATTAAAAAACGTATAGCTATTAGCGTATTGATAGTCTGTTGCGGAGACTTTATTGCTGTTGGTTATACTTATGTTTTTTTTACTTATTATTCATCGAGCCTTAATTAAATCTACTGATACAAAAAGGTTGAATATCGATATCGGTTTTTTGGTTATCAATAATCTGTCCAATCAATCTTCCTGTAATAGCTCCCAAGGTTAAACCTAAATGTTGATGACCTAACGCAAAGGCGATATTGTCATGCATTGGCGCTTTTCCTATTACGGGTAAAGAGTCTGGCAACGAGGGCCTAAACCCTAACCAGCGCTGCTCATCATTTGCACTTTCCTTAGAAAAATGAGTGATGTTATTAAGCATTTTTTCCGCATGCTGATAAAGCATGTCAGCACGTTCCATATTGGCTTTTTGTGTTAAACCTGCAAATTCAACTGTACCAGCAAGTCTTAAGCCATGTGCCATTGGGGTGATAATAAATTTACGCTCAGCTGAGGCTACGGGGCGGTTTAACCTTGGCTGTTCTGCTTCTTCAGGCAAATCTAGACTGTAACCACGTTCAGGCTCTAACGGTAACTTGTAGTTCAATTGTTTGAGTAAGTTAGTTGACCAAGCACCTGTGGCTATTACAACTTTATCAAAAGATAAAGTTTCTGAGTTATTTGAAATTTCGACATGTTCAGCAAAGTGAGCAATATTTTTCACCTCAAATTGTCGATATTTTGTACCTAATTTAATCGCATACTCAGCAATTTTGGTACAAACTTCATAAGGTGCTACGGTGTGACCTACATCAATAAAGTATAGGGCGTGTTGAATTTTATCACTTAGGTTTGGCTCTAATAATAAGACTTGCTGGCGATTTAATAATTTAACCGCAACACCTGCTTTTTTATAGTGATGAAATAGGTGTTCAACTTGTGCTATCGGTGTTTGCTCAAAGGTTAATAAACTGCCATTAGTGGTTAGCAGGTATTCGGCATTGGCTGCTTTTAACAAGGGACGATAGTAATCGATAGCATGCTGATTTAATGTTTTAAGTGCAGCAGAGTTTTTACTTCGTTTTGAAGTAAACATGTTAGCGATAAATTTTAAAAACCACGGAAGTGCTTTGGGTAAATGCTTAACGGAGAGTGCCACTGGGCCCAAGGGATCAAACAACAGTTTTGGTAATTGCCACAGTAAACTGAACTCTGCCAATGGAAAAACTTGTTCTGTGGCAAAGTGCCCAGCATTACGTTTTGAGCAGCCTTCACCTACGGCACTTTTATCTAGTAAGGTTACTTGATAGCCTCTAGCTTGTAATTCAGCTGCGCAGTTAACGCCGATAATCCCTGCACCAATTACTGCTATGTTAGCTTTTTTATTTTCAATATTATTCATCGTACTTACTACCTAAGTAAAAAACCTTGAGGGAAAATATCGTCATCCCTTAACATGAATGTATGACAGCCAGTGATAAAGGCTCGGCCACTGACTCTTGGAATAATTGCCTCTTTATTGTGATAGTTAATATGTTGCTGGATATTTACCGTCATTTTTCCTCCAACAATACTTTCAATAATAATGTTTTTTTTTGTCGCTAAATTTTCTTTTAATTTTAATAAAGCTGCCCGAGCAGAGACACCTGTCCCAGTTGGAGAGCGGTCAACTTCACCATCGGCAAAAATACACACATGACGAGAGTGTGAGCTTAAAGAGTCAGTTTTATTAGAATAGAAGATAGTGCCATATAAAAAGCTTAAATCAGCTTCTACAGGGTGTGTTAGAGAATATTGCGCCATTACCGCTTTTTTAATTGCTCGACCTGAATTGATTAATGCTTGTTGATTATCAGGTGTACAATCTAGTCCAAGCTCATCTGCATCAACAAATGCATAATAAGCACCGCCAAAAGCAATATCGTAATTAACGTTACCTAACCCCTGTACTTCGACAATTTGATTTAAGCATTCGACAAAAGCAGGCACGTTATCAAAACTAACTGACACCTTACCGTCAATTTTCTCTGCATAAGCTTTAATAAAGCCAGCGGGAGTATCAATACCTATAAATTCATTTTTTTTAGGCATAGCAATTGTTTGTGACTCTATTGCAACCGAAACCGCAGCAATAATGCCATGACCACACATACTGCTATATCCTTCGTTATGCATAAACAAAATACCAAAGGTTGCATCTATAGTGCATGGCTGTGTAATTAAAGCACCATACATATCAGCATGACCACGCGGCTCGAACATTAGTAATTGACGATACTCGTCAAGGTGTTCGGTTAAATATTGACGTTTTTCTAAAATTGTTTGACCTTCAATTTCTGGGTAGCCACTGGTAATAATACGAAGAGGCTCACCTTCGGTGTGTGCATCTATCGTTTTAACTGTCTGATAATTCGAAAAGTTATTGTCATTAAACTGCATTGCTAAACGCCTTTTCTTTAAAAATTTAAACATAATACTTGTGCGATAAAAATAATTGTATACAATATGCCGTGTTGTTTCTAGCAATACTTTGTAGTATTTAAATTTAGCAAAGAGCGACAGCGATTCTGATGAATATTAACTGGCAAGGTGTTTACTCTGCAGTAACAACTTAAAACAACGACGATATGCCTATTAACTTTGAAGTAACCCAAACAATGTTTGGCAGTCTTATTTAATAGGGTGTTGACGGTATTATTGCTTTAGGTACTGTAGGTGAAAATTGTTCACATACCCGTGAAGAAAAGAAAGCCATACTTATTGCTGTAATCGAAGTTGTTGCTGGTCGTAGAAGTGAAGTAAAGAGTGCACCTCGTAAGCCGTTAGCAGGAGAAGAAAGAACAAGAATTGAAAAACTGTGCAATGAAGCAGTCTCAACTCGTATGATTTAACTAAATTTAACTAAATTTAACTTAGATTAAATAGAAATCTTATGAACAAACTAAAGTACTTCTTTTTTAAGGAGTACTCTTCTTGCTTAAAAAACATGAAAAGGTGGTAAATGATCAAAGGCACATTTTTTTGCATTGACGCACATACTTGTGGCAATCCCGTAAGGCTGGTAACCAGCGGTCACCCGAACTTACTGGGTAATACCATGAGTGAAAAGCGGCAAGATTTTTTGGAAAATCATGATTGGATCCGACAAGGCTTAATGTTTGAACCTCGTGGGCATGACATGATGTCTGGTGCATTCTTATATCCACCTTGTAGTGAAAATGCTGATGCTTCAATACTTTTTATTGAAACATCAGGTTGTTTACCTATGTGTGGTCACGGCACTATCGGTACTGTAACTGCGGCGCTAGAAGCTGGATTAATTACGCCTAAAACAGAAGGTAAATTAGTGCTTGATGTACCTGCAGGGCAAATAAATATTGATTATCAGATGGATAACGGCAAAGTGAGTGCGGTGAAACTCTATAATATTGCTGCTTATTTAGCCCATCAAAATATTGAGTTAGATATTCCTGAGCTAGGTAAACTTATTGTTGATGTTGCTTATGGCGGTAACTTTTATGTCATTGTTGAACCTCAGGACAATTTCCCTGGCATTGATCAATGGAATGCGAATGAAATTTTGCATTGGAGTCCTATTGTTCGCAAAGTGGCAAGTCAAGCACTTGAATGTGTGCACCCTGAAGATGCCACGGTAAATGGTGTTTCTCATGTGTTGTGGACGGGGAGAGCTCAAACTCAAGGCTCTGATGGGGCAAATGCTGTTTTCTATGGTGATAAGGCGATTGATAGGTCACCTTGTGGAACAGGAACTAGTGCGCGTATGGCACAGCTTTTTGCCAAAGGGCAGCTTAAACTCGGTGATAGCTTTGTGCATGAAAGTTATATCGGCAGCCAATTTGTTGGCAAAATTGAGCAAGTTGTAGCGCTTGAAACCGCTAATGGTAAAGTCCAAGCAATTAAACCTAGCATTCAAGGTTGGGCAAAAGTATTTGGTAAAAATTGCATCACGATTGACGATGATGATCCATATGCTTTTGGCTTTATTGTTAAGTGATTGAAGTAATTAAAGTAACTACAGTTACTTATGTTGAAATAGCTAAATAAAAGAGAAATGATTATGTCTATTACTGGAAAAAATTTAATTGCTGGCGAATGGTCTGGCGAAACGAAAAATGGCTTTGTTGCCTTTGATGCAATAAATAATAAAGCGATGACAACAACATTCGCTGATGCAACAACAACAGAAATTGAACAAGCTATCACGGGAGCAAATAGGGCTTTTAAAAGCTATAGTCAATTACCTGCAGATAAACGTGCTAAGTTTTTACGTACTATTGGTGAACAAATACTCGTTTTAGGTGATGAGTTGGTTGAAGTGGCGTGTGCAGAAACGGGCTTACCTGCTATGCGTATTCAAGGTGAACGAGGTCGAACTATTGGTCAGCTTGGTTTATTTGCTGATTTACTAGAAAAAGGTGAGTACTCACCTGTGGTTGATTTAGCTGATGCTAACCGTCAACCGTTACCCAAACCTGATACCCGTTTAGGACATTTACCTCTAGGTGTGGTTGGTGTTTTTGCTGCGAGTAATTTTCCATTAGCTTTTTCTACGGCAGGTGGTGATACTGCTTCTGCATTAGCAGCTGGGTGTCCTGTGGTAATGAAAGCTCATGCTGCCCATCCTGGAACCGCAGAGCTGGTTGCTCAAGCTATCTTGGTTGCTATTGATATTTGTGGTATTGATAAAGGGGTTTTCTCTCTTATTCAAGGGAAAAATTATGCTATATCAAGTCAAATAGTTACCCATCCATTAGTTAAAGCCGTTGGTTTTACTGGCTCTGAACGTGTCGGTATGATCTTACAACAGCAAATTAATGAACGTGAAGAGCCTATTCCATTTTACGGTGAATTAGGTAGTGTTAATCCACAGTTCATAATGCCTGAAAAGTTTAAAGCTGATGCACAGGAAATTGCGCAAGACTTAGTTGTTTCATTAATGATGGGGCAGGGACAGTTTTGTACCAGCCCTGGAATCTGGGTTTATGTTGCAGATAGCAATGCTGCAACATTTGAACAGTCTGCTACGGCAGCAATTGAAGACACTCAGGCAGGTGTAATGTTAACGCCGGGTATTGCAATGTCATATAAACAATCAGTGGCACAGTGGCAAAAAATTGCAGGTGTTGAGTTATTGGCTCAAGGGCAAGCTGGTGTTGAACATTTTTGTCAAGCGGCATTGTTTGCAACAGACTTAGCAACTTTCAAAGGTAATAGTGAATTACAAGAAGAAGTTTTTGGTGCTTGCGCACTTATTATTCGTTGTGCCACTAATGCAGAAATGTTGGAATTTGTCAGTTTACTAAAAGGTAACTTAACCGCGAGTATTCACGGTATTGACGCTGATATTGAGCAAAGCAAAGTTGTTGCTCAAATGGTAGCGCATAAGGTTGGACGTCTTATTTATAATCAAATGCCTACAGGGGTTGAAGTCTGTGCTTCTATGAATCATGGCGGACCATTTCCTGCTTCGACGAATATTAGATCAACATCGGTTGGTAGTGAAGCTATCAAACGCTTTCAACGACCAATTTGTTACCAGAATATGCCTGTTGAGCTTTTACCTGAGTTATTAAAAATGTAAAAGTTAACTTTGAATCAATAAGTTAAGGAGTTATTTGTTAAATAACTCCTTTTTTTTTGTGTTTATACAATGAATCCTTATAATGGTGGCAAGTTTTTTAGGAAGTAACATATGAGCATAGTGTATAAAACCAGAACACAACTGGTGGTTGAAACGTTAAGAGAAAAAATTCTTAGTGGTGAAATTAAAGCGGGTCAGCCTTTAAGGCAAGCTGCTTTAGCTGAAGAATTAAATGTTAGCCGTATACCTGTTCGAGAAGCGTTATTGCAATTAGAAGCTGAAGGGCTCGTATCATTTGAGCCTCATAAAGGGGCAACAGCAACTGAATTAAATGCTAGTCAAGTCGATGAGTTATTTGAACTACGCGCAATGCTAGAAGCTGAGTTACTCGCATCGTCTATTCCTAACCTTTCAGAAGCAATGTTAGCTGAGGCAACTGAATTATTATCTCAGTTAAATAAAGCACTAGGTAAAGAAAATGCAGCTAATACCTGGAGCGAACTGAATTCAAATTACCATAATTGTTTATATTCTGGTGCTGTTCGTCCTCAAACTCAGGATTTGGTAAATACCTTAAATAAAAATGCTGATCGCTATATTCGCATGCATTTACTATGGGCAGGAGGTATCTCTAAAGCTGAATCTGAACATAATGAAATTTTGAGTTTATGCAAAGAACGCAACGTTGAAGGTGCGGTTGCAGTACTGAAGCAACATATTTTAGGCTCTCGTGATGAGATCAAAGCTTTTTTGAACGAACGTGAAATGGCAGATCAATAAGTATTCAAATCCGTCGATAAATATTCTATATATCAATAAGATAATTGCTTAATTAATTTATGGTTTATGTGTCTTTACCCACACTGAAAATTAAGTGATTATTGACTTTACCCTCCTATTTCTGTAGTATTCGCGCGCGCTTAAATTGTGCTGTTTATTTGAATTTCTCTTAGTTCATATCCTATGCTTAGACACGTATGTTAGGCATGATATCAGTCATTAACTGCCCAAAATCCTTCTTATATTGATACGTTAATTTTTAACGCTCCATCGATATAATAATTTAATTCATGTGAGAAACGAATGTTTGAACTACATGCCAGCAAAGTTGGTAATTTAAAAAACGATGTTCTATCTGGTTTAACGGTTGCTTTAGCATTAGTGCCAGAAGCGGTAGCTTTTGCCTTTGTTGCTGGTGTTGATCCCTTAGTAGGTTTGTATGCTGCTTTTATGGTTGGTTTGATCACTTCTATTTTTGGTGGTCGTCCTGGTATGATTTCAGGTGCAACGGGAGCTATGGCGGTAGTGATGGTCAGTTTAGTTGCTATTCATGGGGTAGAATATTTATTTGCTACTGTGGTCTTAACCGGTTTACTGCAAATCATATTTGGACTTTTTAAACTCGGTAAATTTATTCGTTTAGTGCCACATCCTGTGATGTTAGGTTTTGTTAATGGTTTGGCAATTGTTATTTTCTTAGCTCAACTTGGACAATTTAAAGTACCTGATGCTGCTGGTGACCTACAGTGGATGCAAGGTGCTCCAATGTACACTATGGCTGGTTTAATTATTTTAACCATGGCTATCATTCACTTTTTCCCTAAACTGACCAAAGCCGTCCCTTCAACTTTAGTTGCTATTGTTGCCGTTTCTTTCTTGGTTTTTGGCCTTAATTTAGAAACCAAGCTTGTTGGTGATGTTGCTTCAATTGCTGGCGGATTACCTACTTTTAGTATTCCTAACGTTCCTTTTGACTTGGAAATGTTAAAAATTATTTTCCCTTTTGCTTTAGTGTTAGCAGCAATAGGATTGATTGAATCGTTATTAACTTTGACTTTAATTGATGAGTTAACCGGCACACGTGGTCGTGGTAATAAAGAATGTATTGCTCAAGGTGCGGCTAATACCGTAACTGGTTTTTTTGGTGGTATGGGTGGTTGTGCGATGATCGGTCAGTCGATGATCAATGTAAATTCTGGTGGTCGAGGTAGAGCATCAGGTATAACAGCTGCACTTGCGCTATTAGGTTTTATACTTTTTGCATCAGGTTTAATTGAACAAATTCCTTTAGCTGCGTTAGTTGGTGTGATGTTTATTGTGGTTATTGGCACATTTGAGTGGTCAAGCTTCCGCATTGTTAAAAAAGTCCCTAAAGCGGATGCCTTTGTTATTATATTAGTCTCTGGCGTTACAGTAATATCTGATTTAGCGATCGCAGTAGTTGTTGGCGTTATTGTTTCTGCATTGGTTTTTGCTTGGGAGCATGCTAAACACGTTCTTGTACATCGCAGTACCGCTAGTAACGGTTCAACAGTTTATGATGTTAATGGTCCTTTATTTTTTGGCTCTGTAACAAACTTTTTAGAGCAGTTTGATATGGATAATGATGCGGATGATGTGATTGTAGAATTTAAACATTCAAGGGTGGTTGACCATTCTGCTATTGAAGCGATTGATACCCTTGCTGAGCGTTATTTATCTCGCGGTAAAACCATGCATTTAAGACATTTAAATTCAGAGTGTAAGCAATTACTCACTAAAGCAGGCAGTTTGGTTGAAATCAATTTAATTGAAGATCCTGATTATCATATTGCTAGTGATAAATTAGCATAACTCGTAGAAACATCTGCCTTGCGTTATAATTAACACAAGGCAGTTAACGCAGGACGTTAGCGAAAAATTAAATCATGAGTAGTATGCAATTAGAGTTTTTTGATGTTCCAAGCCCATGTATTGGTATTTGTCAGTCAGATGACAAAGGCTTATGTTTAGGTTGTTTTCGCAACCGTGATGAACGACAACAATGGACTACTTTTAACTCTGATGATAAACAAAAAGTGATCAAGCGCTGCCAGCAACGTAAAAAACGCAAAGCAGCAGGACCTAAGATTAAAGTTAACAATATTGAAAGTGAGATAGAACAGCCTTCATTGTTAGATCAACCTGCTAAAAATGTTATTGATAATTCAACCGATTTCGACTTTGATGACTTTGAGTTATAACCAATTTGCTTAAAATTATGCGAGCTATTTTAATTGACAACTTGCTGGAAGGCTTTGATAGAATAATTCTTCTAAGCGACCGTCCGTACGCATTGAATCTAAAATAAGATTAAATTCTTTTACAAATTTTTCAGAAATATTTATTTTATTGAAAATAAAATGGATTGAAGCTTCATATAGTATGGTTGAGTGAATTGTCATGCCAGTATATGTTAAGCGAGCTAACTCACTACACAATACCACTTCATCATCAACAACAATGTCAACCCTATTATAATTTAACATCTTTAAACGTTTACCTACGGTATCGCTATATATGAAGTTGTTAAAATCTGCCTTTGCTTGTTCAAGTTCATAGCCATACCAACCCGCTAGGTTAATCGCAATTGACTTATTCATATTAAGTAACTCTTTTAACGTTGTACTATAAGCAATGTCATTATCACTAAGTCGATAAACAAACTTATTTACTTCATTTCTGTACATTGTTGAGTAATGAAATTTTTTCATTCTCTCAATATTTTTACTTGCGCCTAAACCGATGTCAAAATTTCCTTGTCCTAATTCAAATAAAGAACGTCGTTCAGGAAATTGCGCCACTTTGAGCTGACAGCCCATTATTTTGAGGATTTTACTCAATAGTTCAATATCAACTCCTTGACTTTCTCCTGCTTCATCTTTGTATATATAAGGGTACCAGTTTGTGGTTGATGATAAGGTGAGTGGTTTATTACATTCGTTAAAGTTTGCATGAGCGTGTGAGCTTTGACTGAAAAGTACCAGGAAAATAGTGAGGAACTTATAGCGAGTTAGCAACATTGTACAACCTATGATTTTTAATCAACTCCTTAATAAAAAATATTCCTAATATATTTCATTCTAGTTGATGGCTAAATTTTTTGCTTAACTTAATGTAAATATTCGAGTGCAACAAATTGTTGACAGAAAAAAATAGCCTAATAAGGTAAGGCATAGCCTTTCTGTTACTCGCTGTTATAATGGCGGCATTATTCAGTTTTATATTTGTTCATTTGCTTTAACTTTAGCAACTTATCCTATTTTGGAGTTATTCTTTTAATGTCTACTTTACACATACTTAATGAAACGCATGAGCCAACGTTAACTAGCTGGCTTGAATCGGCTAATCAGCAAACTTCAGATTTTCCTATTCAAAATTTACCTTTTGCTATTTTTAAAACAAAGGGTTCAACTGAAACATTTCGTGGTGGCGTTGCTATTGGCGATCAAGTGTTGGATTTAGCTGCTGCTCAAAACTCTGGTGTTTTTTCAGGTTTAGCTTTACAGGCGATTGAAGCATGTAATAGCCATCAGTTAAATGGTTTTATGGCGATGGGGAAATCTGCATGGTCAGCATTGCGTTTAGCATTATCTCATGCATTACGAACAGGCAGTGATGCACAAGAAAAGCTAGCCGATTGTTTGATTGCTCAAGATAATGTCGTTTATTCATTACCTTGTCATATCGGAGATTATACTGATTTTTATACCTCTATTCATCATGCAACTTCGGTTGGTAAGTTATTCCGTCCTGATAACCCATTATTACCTAACTATAAATGGGTGCCAATTGGATATCATGGTCGTTCATCATCTATAGATGTTTCCGGTCAAGACTTTAAACGTCCTAAAGGGCAGCTTAAGCCGCCAACTGCAGAAGTTCCTGTGCTAGAAGCATGTAAACGTTTAGATTACGAAATGGAAGTGGGAATTTTTATTGGTAATGGTAATGATTTAGGTGACATTATTTCGATAGATAACGCCGAAGATCATGTTTTTGGGATCTGTTTGTTTAATGATTGGTCAGCAAGGGATGTTCAAGGTTGGGAATATCAACCATTAGGGCCGTTTTTAGCGAAAAACTTTGCATCAACTGTTTCTCCTTGGATTGTAACGACCGAGGCTTTAGCACCTTATCGTAATACATGGACTCGTGATGCTGC
>Ga0105356_10000501_pt1 | contig 37040 bp, 27 predicted proteins | sample GOMGulsemesocosm_3_FD_83502 | JGI IMG/M metagenome (GOLD analysis project Ga0105356, IMG submission 83502) | Methane-oxidizing microbial communities from mesocosms in the Gulf of Mexico - GOM9D Gulf of Mexico | ecosystem: Environmental > Aquatic > Marine > Cold seeps | place: Gulf of Mexico...
AGGCCATGAATTTTTCAGCAACGGTCACTGATGGTGACGGCACGTCCGGCGGCGCTGTTAATCCATTAACACTCGCTTTAGTCGATGCTAATGGTAGTGCCACAGTTAACGTGTCTACTGACAATCCACTCACTGTACAAGCAAGTGTGATGGTTGATTCTCAGCCGCAAGCAGATGCTAAAGTGACGTTTAGTTTGGTCGATGCAATCGGTGAGCTTAGGGTCACCAGTGCTCTAACTAACGCCAGCGGTGTCGCCTCTGTAACACTGTATGCTGGTACAACGCAGGGAGCAGGCACTGTTAGTGCCACTGTCGGAAGTAATAGTAAAACGATGAACTTCGCTGCGACAATTAATAGTGGCGGCGGTAGTGTGGGAGGCGAAGTCAACCCGCTTGTTATTGTGCTACTTAACGCGCAGGGCGCACAGACACTTAATGTGAGTTCAGCAAGCCCAGCGACAGTGCAGGCAAGCTTAATCATTGATGGCCAACCGCAAGTAGGTAATAAGGTGACCTTTAGGTTGGTTGATCAGGTAGGTGATTTGCGTATTACTACAGCTTTGACCAATGCTAGTGGTATCGCAACGGTCGTGTTATACGCTGGAGAAAATGAAGGAGCGGGAACTGTCGCGGCAACGGTTGATACCTACACCCAACAAAAACACTTCTCAGTCTCAATTTCTGCGGTTGATGTCACTATGTCTGACATTAGTACCACGCCTGATAGCATCGGGCCCAACGGTACAGCCTCAATTAGTGTCACCATCAATGAAAGCGTCAATGGTATCTCAACTCCTTTATCTGGCTCTGTGCCCGTTGAATTCACTTCGGCATGTGCTCAACTCGGTCGTGCCAAGATTGATGCCGATGTTACGACGATAAACGGTATTGCAACAGCGACGTATCAAGATCTTGGTTGCGGCCAAATTGATACTATCTCAGTGAGTGCTACGGTTGGTCAAAATGCGTTGGTTAAAAGTACTGAATTAACGGTGGCGGCAGCGGAGCTAGGTAGCATTGAGTTTGTGTCGGCAACACCAACTTTCATTGCATTAAAAGGTACCGGCGGCGTTTCTAGAGGTGAAACCTCTTCGTTAATTTTTGTGGTGAAAGACAAAATTGGTCAACCGGTTCGTGATGCTCTGGTTAATTTTTCGTTGAATACTGAGGTCGGTGGGATTACGATGTCACCAGAGGCTCAAGCTAAAACTAACAGCTTGGGTCAAGTCACTGTGATAGTGACTGCAGGTTCGGTACCGACATCCGTAATTGTAACCGCAAGCCTAGACGAAAACCCGCTGATTGCGACTATCTCAAGTAACCTAGCGATATCAACCGGTGTGTTAGACGCCAACAGCTTTAGTTTATCGGTCACTGATTTTGCGCCCGAAGGCTTAGATTACGATGGGGAAGAGGTTTTAGTCACGGCACGTTTGGCTGACCACTTTAACAATCCTGTACCCGATGGCACAGTGGTCAATTTCTCTACAGAGTTCGGCGCAATTGAGTCAACCTGTAGTACAGAGAAAGGAGTGTGTAGCGTGACGTGGACCAGTCAATCACCTAAAGCGCCAGACCCTGCTTTTCGCGATCCTAACGCTATTACTCGACGTGTCGGAGTCGATACTTGTTATAACGAAGGCGCCATCACCAATATGGGCAATACCGGACTGCCTTGTCCGGGCACCTTAGGTCCCGTTTATGGTAATCAAGTCACAATTTTTGCCCATGCAATAGGCGAAGAGTCATTTAATGACGCGAATGCTAATGGCCGTTTCGACGCCAACGAAGCCTATACTGACTTAAGTGAAGCATTCAGAGATGACAACGGTGACGGTCTATTTACTGCCTTGCTTGCCGATGGTTCACCTGTTGCTGGCGCGGCGTTATCGTCGGCGACGGGCTATCAAGTCGGCGGTGATAACGAGGAATTTGTTGATTTTGATGGTGATCAAGAGTTTGATGCCCCAAATACGATCTATAATGGCGTTCTGTGTAACGATCTTCAAGAGGGTTGTAGCAACGAATTGGTGACAGTTTGGAAACATGCAGTAATTCACCAGGCAGGTTCTGATGCGCATATTGGAATGATCGAAAAAGACAGTGCAATTGATATATTCGATGCCAACCAATACTTCCAGCAAGTACAATTATTTGAGATTGTAGCGGACGATCCTGCAACCACTGGAGTCGACGAAAGTGCTCGACTCAAACTCAGTAAGGAAGTGATCGCCTATGTCGCCGATGAACATAATGGCACTATGCCAACAGGTACCACTATTTCGTTTGAAGCGACTAATGGACAAATTGTCGGTCAAAGTTCCTTTGTTCTCAGTGCTACACGCGGCATTAATGGTGAGAGCGTCGCCATTAAGGCCGATGACGAGCCAAGTAGCGGTTCATTAATCGTGACGGTCACCACGCCAAACGGCGATTCGACGAAAACGAGCATCTCGATCATTGATTAAATAACCAGCGGCGCTACAGGCGCCGTTTTTATTTGTGGTGATTATTAAGGCGAATTGACTAACAAAAGTGAGATTTTCAACCTTTTTGTCAATTAAATGCAATAACACCTTGAAAAGTTTGCCCAGAGGCTCTATAAATTGAGCCAATACGCTTTTTAAATTCTCAATCCATTACGGACATCAATATTCTATGGGAAGATCATTAGTAATAGTGGAGTCGCCAGCTAAGGCGAAAACTATTAATAAATACTTAGGTAAAGACTTCATTGTTAAGTCATCGGTTGGTCATATCCGCGATCTACCTACCTCTGGCGCCGCAAAGAAAAATAAATTCACCAAGACTCCTGCCGAAGTTCGCAAGATGGAGCCTGAAGCGAAGGCTATCTATAAAGCTGCCCGTGACAAGCAACAGCTGATAAACCGTATGGGCATCGACCCTGAAGGCGGCTGGGATGCGCATTACGAAGTGCTTCCAGGTAAAGAGAAAGTCGTTAGTGAATTACAGGCCCTCGCAGAAAAAGCTGATTACGTCTATCTCGCATCTGATTTGGATAGAGAAGGGGAAGCAATCGCTTGGCATTTACGTGAGGTTATTGGTGGTGATGATGAACGTTTTAAGCGAGTGGTGTTTAACGAAATTACCAAAAACGCAATCAGTGAAGCATTTGAGCAACCTACCGAATTAAATATTGACGGTGTTAACGCGCAACAAGCGCGTAGATTCCTCGATCGCGTTGTTGGCTACATGGTTTCACCATTATTGTGGAAGAAAGTCGCACGTGGCTTGTCCGCTGGTCGTGTTCAGTCTGTTGCAGTAAAGCTGGTGGTAGAACGAGAACGTGAAATTAAAGCCTTTAATCCTGAAGAATTTTGGGATCTGCATGCGACGCTAGACGTACTTGACACTAACTTGGTGATGAAGGTTAATAAGTTCGCAGGCAAGGTATTTAAACCGGTTAGTGAAACAGAGACTAATACTGCTGTATCGGCTTTAAAAGATGCGGCGTATACCGTCGCTTCTCGTGAAGATAAGCCGACTAAGTCTAAGCCGACGGCTCCGTTCATTACGTCAACGCTCCAGCAAGCGGCTAGTACGCGCTTAGGCTTTGGTGTTAAGAAGACGATGATGATGGCGCAGCGCTTGTACGAAGCCGGTTACATTACCTATATGCGTACCGATTCTACCAACCTAAGTGCTGATGCGGTTACTGCAGTACGCGAGCATATTGAAAGTGAATATGGTAAAGCCTATATGCCAGAGAAGCCTAACTTCTATGGTAGTAAAGAGGGTGCTCAAGAGGCTCACGAAGCGATTCGCCCGAGTGACGTGACACGGAGTGCTACTTCACTCAATAAGATGGAACGTGATGCTGAACGCTTGTATGAGCTTATTTGGCGTCAATTTGTGTCTTGTCAGATGACACCGGCGCAGTATGACGTGACGACCCTTAAAGTTGAAGCGGCTAACTACGAGTTAAAAGCGACTGGCCGTATCGTTAAGTTTGACGGTTGGACCCGAGTACAATCAGCGGTTAAGCGTAAGAGTGATGATGATATTACGTTACCAGCAGTGAATGTGGGTAATGCACTTGCGCTCAAGACACTCGATCCAAAACAACACTTTACTAAACCAACCGCACGTTTTAATGAAGCGTCTTTGGTTAAAGAACTTGAGAAACGTGGTATAGGCCGTCCGTCAACGTACGCGTCAATCATTTCAACGATTCAGGATCGTGGTTATGCCCGTGTTGAGAGTCGTCGATTCTTCGCCGAAAAGATGGGCGAGATCATTACTGATCGTCTCGATGAAAACTTCCAAGAATTGCTATCGTATGATTTTACCGCTCAGATGGAGCAAGAGCTTGATCAAATCGCTAATGGTGAGATGGACTGGAAAGACTCTTTAAATAAGTTCTATAAAGGGTTTACCAAGCAGTTAGATATTGCCAATCTTGAGCCCGATGAAGGGGGAATGCGTCCTAATCAGATGGTATTGACCAAAATTGAATGCCCGACCTGTTCACGAGTAATGGGTATCAGAACAGGAACCACCGGTGTATTCCTGGGGTGTTCAGGCTATGATCTACCACCAAAAGAGCGATGTAAAACCACCATCAACCTGACCTCTGGCGATGAAGCCGTGGCGACGGATGATGAAGCGGAAACAATGGCGCTATTAGATAAACGTCGTTGCGGCCAATGCGATACGGCGATGGATGCCTATTTGGTCGATGAAACACGTAAGCTTCATGTTTGTGGTAATAATCCTGCCTGTGAAGGCAACGAAATAGAACAAGGTACGTTTAAGATCAAGGGTTATGATGGACCGTTGATCGAATGTGATCGTTGCGAAAGTGATATGGAACTTAAAAACGGTCGTTTTGGTAAATATTTCGCTTGTACTAATACTGATGAGTGTAAAAACACCCGTAAGCTACTTAAGAGCGGTGAAGTTGCGCCACCTAAAGAAGACCCAGTACATTTGCCCGAACTCGAATGTGAAAAGAACGATGCTTATTTTGTGCTAAGAGATGGTGCTGCCGGTATTTTCTTAGCGGCCCACACATTTCCTAAAGCGCGCGAGACTCGCGCACCACAAGTCGCAGAGCTTCATCGCTTTAGAGAACGTATCTCAGAGAAATTCTACTACCTAGCTGATGCGCCACAAAAAGATCCCGAAGGAAACTTTGCAGTCGTGCGTTATAGTCGCAAGAATAAAGAGCAATACGTGATGACCGAGATTGATAAAAAGGCGACCGGCTGGACTGCTCATTTCGAAGGTGGTAAATGGGTCGAAGCGCAAAAAGTTAAGCGCGTTGTGAAGAAAAAGTAGCAATATAAAAGCTCATAAAAACCCAAATGTTAATGCGTTTGGGTTTTTTTATACCTAGAGTTTACCGAGATATCAATTTTATGACATTCTTTATCTTTCGCTGCAAATTCCTCACAGAATTATAGCTATGTTCGCCTTAATTGTAGCTACACGATTAATTGATTTAAGGTGTTGGTAAAGAATGCTTGAGCAGCATGTTGTTACAGGGGGGTAAGATATTAGGGCAATGCAGTCAGCTATTGCCGAGATACTGCACCAGAGCCCTAATCGATGGATTTACGCCGTTGAGGTGTTCAATTAGCAATACGCTAGTACAACATAAGCATTGCGATTAAATTTACCACTACGGCGCCAAAAATAACTTGGTCACCACTTCTTCTTTGGTTGGAACAGCATATCTAAATCTGTGCTCGACTTTTCATCTTCTACAGCCTTGCGTTTGTCAGCGATGTCCTGTCTGTCCTGGTTGAGTGAGTGAAGCAATGCTGTTGCTTCACTCAAGCGCTCATTGACAAAGGTGTCACCTTCACTGTTAATCGCCTTAAGTGTTTTAACAGCTTTTTCTAAATACGTGCGAGCCGAGCCAATTTGTTTAGCATCTAACGCCATTTTTGCACGCTTTATTATCGAATTTATGTTGATTCTGATCTGCATCAGATCGGCACGCTTAATTTCGTTTGCAAAGACCTCGGGATTTATTCGACCGCGTTTATGTTCGTTGTTGATGATCGCTTTAAGCTTTTTGATCAGTTGCACCATCTGTAACACTTCGCGATCATCGCTGGGTAAACGGAAAGTGTCTAACCCTTGCGACTTAAAACCTGAGCTGATCGACTCCACTAAGTTTTGACGATCGCTTACTTGCGCACTTATTGCGTGATCATTGTTGAGTGCTTGAATCGCCTTAGTCGTTTCGAGTATGCGATTGTGCAAAATCATCATTAAACCCTTAGTAACAGGGATATTGGTGATTTTTCCTAGCGTATCTTCAGTGTCGTCTATCGTGAGTGTTAGTCGGGCAATTTCTACCCGCTTTTCTGATTCCACTTTACGATTTTTTTGCTGCATCACGCTAACAACGATTAGCAATAGTACTAAAATACCAATGCCTGCAATGATTAATGTCGTCATTTAATGCTTTTCCATAGTGAGCTTAGGGAAGTTGAAGTACAAATGAACTTCCACCAAGTGGACTCGAGTTAGATAAAATTATTTTACCATGTCTCTTACTATTTTGATGCGATAAAACAATAAGTTTTGAAAACAATAAGCCAATACCTATCCGGCCGTAATCGGCGACTAAGTTATCGAGTGGGGCATTTGCGGCATCTAGCATCCTTTGTGGATAGCCCGCCGAGTCATCATCCATAACAATATTTAGCATGTCGTGTTCTATCTTAAACGATAACTTAATCGTTTCTTTACTATAATGAATCGCATTACTGAGTAGATCGTCCATCAAATAGGATACTAGGTCGAGATCTAGGCCCCAATATATATCCTCCTGCACATCGAGTATTATTTCGATATTTTTGCTTTTGGTATAGAGATCGTTTTGGCAGATCACAGATTCAAGTAGCTCTGCGACAGATTGCTCACTAATATTGGTGACTAATCGGTTATCTTCAACACTATACAATGCCATCAATTGCGTTAATCCGCCGTTGAGTCGTTGTACCTGATAGTTAATGTCAGCAACCTCGTCATTGGTTAGCGTTTTGATATCGCTGTCTTGATTTCCAACGGCCTGTAAGGACTGAAACATAATCGTTAAAGAATTACGCATGTCGTAAGCAACAGCTGAAAGTACACTACTATAATCTAGGTTTGTCTTATCAAGTTCATTCATTAATATGTCTTATAAAAAAGAGCCTTAGGCATGATTAAATATTATCATAACGCTTGTCTGGTACAAAAATCTACTATTGTTAACAATCAAGCGTACGGCAAGCGCTTTATAATCTCGATATCGGCACATATTACGTAAACACGTTGTAAATACTTCCATGTACGCTCAATTTTTCGTCCATGAAAAATACGGTTTACTTCATATGCACCAATATCTCTGTCCCTATCGATGTTTTATTTAAAATGCTCTTACCGTGCAATCAAGCGTACTTATGCTAATTTTCTCGTTGCGCAGGGTCGAGTCGATGTGCTATATATTACTATATTAACAATTATTTGTACTTTTTATAACGAAATGTACTAAGAATATTGAAAACTAGTCATAGGTAGCAAACACATGAAGCTTCAGCAACTGAGATATATCGTCGAAGTCAACAATAATAATCTCAATGTGTCGGCAACGGCGGAGAGTTTATTTACGTCACAACCAGGGATAAGCAAGCAGGTTCGAATGCTTGAGGATGAACTCGGGATTCAAATTTTTGGTCGCAGCGGTAAACATTTGACCCACGTGACTAAGCCTGGGCAAGACATTATCAATATTGCCAACGATATCTTATCGAAAGTCGAAAGTATCAAGGCAGTAGCCTATGAGCATACTAAGCCTGACCAAGGGGCATTGAATATTGCAACTACGCATACTCAGGCACGCTATGCCTTGCCGAAGGTGATAAGTAAGTTTATCAAGCATTATCCAAAGGTATCACTGCATATGCACCAAGGGACGCCTGCGCAAATTAGCGAGATGGCGATTAAAGGCGACGCTGATTTTGCGATCGCCACCGAGTCTATGCACTATTACGACGATTTAATTATGCTACCTTGTTACCATTGGGGACGTTCGGTGGTGGTTAATCCGGATCATCCGTTGGCCGTAACAGCCAAAAGCAGGGCGCTTACGATGGAAGATATTGCGAGCTACCCGTTGGTGACTTATGTATTTGGGTTTCAAAATAAATCAGATTTGGAAATAGCCTTTAATAAGGCCGGTCTAGATCCAAACGTGGTATTCACTGCGACCAGTGCAGACGTATTAAAAACCTACGTCCGTTTGGGGCTCGGTGTTGGCGTGTTGGCATCGATGGCCATTGACGCCGAGACTGACAGCGATTTAGTCGCTATCGATGTTAACCACCTGTTTGGTTATGCGACGACCAAAATTGGCTTCAGAAAGGGGACTTTCTTAAGAAGTTATATGTATGACTTTATCGAAGAATTTGCACCGCACTTAACTAAGAATCTGGTGTCTCAGGCTTGCACACTTAAAGATCACGAACAGGTTAATAAGTTATTCGACGATATTGAACTACCTGTCAGATAGTGATATTCGTGCTACCTGGAAATGCGTGAAACCTGCATTTTCAAGTGGCACGGGTATAAACGAGGTAATAGGCTAGTACCTATTGATGGCGATTAACATTCAACGATATTTACAGCGAGGCCGCCACGAGCAGTTTCTTTGTATTTACTCTTCATATCATTACCCGTATCCCACATTGTTTTAATGACCTTATCAAGGCTTACTTTATGGTTGCCATCACCGCGTAAGGCTAGGCGAGATGCGTTAATAGCTTTTACAGATCCCATTGCGTTGCGTTCGATACAAGGAACTTGCACTAGTCCTCCAACGGGATCACACGTCAGGCCTAAATTGTGTTCCATGCCAATTTCCGCCGCGTTTTCTACATTATGGGGCGTGCCCCCCATAATCTCTGTTAATCCAGCCGCAGCCATTGAGCATGCGACACCGACTTCACCCTGACAACCGACTTCAGCGCCCGAGATGGAGGCATTTTTCTTGTATAAAATGCCGATAGCGGCGGCGCTTAATAGATAACGCACAGCAACGTCATCGGTTACCGGTTCGATAAATTTGTCGTAGTAACATAGTACGGCAGGGATAATTCCCGCTGCGCCATTAGTGGGTGCTGTCACCACTTGACCACCGGCGGCATTTTCTTCATTGACTGCGATGGCGAACAGGTTAACCCAATCAAGCGCCGTTAACGGATCTGCATTATTACCGCTTTCAGCCTTTAAACGACGATGTAATGATGAGGCGCGGCGACGCAACTTGAGGCCACCAGGCAAAATACCTTCTCGCCTCATCCCGCGTTCAACGCAGCGTCGCATCGTGTGCCAAATTTCCACCAACTGTTGGGTTATTTGTGCCTCATCCAATAATTGTTTCTCATTCTCAAGCATTAGGCCAGAAATGCTTAGCCCATGTTCGGTACAAAGTGTAAGCAATTGCTCGGCATTTTCGAATTTATATTTCGCTTTGTCTTCCCCTGGCTGCTCATGCTTTAACTGCTCTATTTCTTGCTCATCAACAATAAAGCCACCACCGATGGAGTAATAGATCTTGCTGTAAAGTACGTTATCGCCGTCATAGGCGACGATTTCCATCGCGTTGGCGTGGGTTGGTAGGCTCTTGCGGCGATGAAAAATGATCGCACCTTTATTTGGGAACGGTGTTGGTTGTTCGCCCATTAGCGCGATACTCTGCTCACTTTCAACTTGTTCTAGAAAATCATCGACAATTTCAGGGTCAATAGTCTCGGGCTCATAGCCCCCTAAGCCTAGTATGACCGCTTTGCCGGTGCCGTGGCCGATGCCCGTTTGCCCGAGAGAGCCGAAAAGTTCGGTTTTCACGTGACTCACTTTACTGAGTAATTGGTGGTCCTTTAGGTGTTTAACGAAACGAAAGGCCGCGCGCATTGGGCCGACTGTATGGGAGCTTGATGGGCCGATACCGATACTAAACAATTCAAATACACTAATCATTTTATTCTCACTTTTATCCAGATAATGCTATAGCGCAATGTTACACTATACACCATAGCCAGCCCAACAAGATTGTATTATATCCTTGGTGAGCTTCAAATTATTACAAATATTGTTATTTAAGGAGTGGAACTTGGGTCCATTGATGCTAGATATTCAGGGATTGTCACTGAGCACGCAAGAGCAGGCACAACTTGCAATGCCAGCGGTTGGCGGTGTTATCTTATTTAGGCGTAATTTTTCCGATACCATGCAGTTGGCACAGTTAATCAAAACTATTCGCGCGGCAGCAGGCCGACCGTTGCTCATCGGTGTTGACCATGAAGGGGGCCGAGTGCAACGTTTCAAGGACGGATTCACCCACATTCCAGCGATGGGTAAGATATTACCGTTTTGTGGTGGCAATGTGTTGTTGGCGAAGACACATTGCGTTGAACTTGGCTGGCTTATGGCCAGCGAACTACTGGCAATGGATATCGATATAAGTTTTGCGCCGGTCCTGGACTTAGACATTTGTTCGACGGTTATTGGTGATCGTTCGTTCGCTAGCGATGCTGCACAAGTTGAAGAATTAGCCAGCGCGTTCATCAGTGGAATGGGTGATGCGGGCATGGCTTGCACCGGCAAACATTTTCCAGGACATGGAAGTGTGGTAGCCGATTCACATATTGATTTACCCGTCGATAATCGTAATAAAGAAGCCATCGCCAGTGTCGATAAAGCGGTATTTGATGCCTTGATCGGTGACGACAAGGTTGACGCGTTGATGCCCGCGCATGTTATTTATCCCGCGTTTTGCGATAAGCCAGCAGGCTTTTCACCCTATTGGCTGCAAACGATTTTACGTCAAGAGCTTGCGTTTGATGGCGTCATATTCAGTGATGATTTAGGGATGGAGGGCGCTAGTGTCGCCGGCAATTTCGCACAGCGTACTAAGGCGGCGCTTACGGCGGGTTGTGATATGGTCTTGGTGTGTAATAACCCAGATGGCGCAGCGGCAGTGCTAGATTATCTCTCATCCGACAACGTGTCAGATGGCTTGGTTAATAGCTTATCTTCGGCACGTTTAACTAAGATGTTAGGGAAGGCAGTCGATGATGCTACGCTAAAATCGTCGGCGCGCTGGCAGGGGGCCGTTGAATTAGCGCAAGCAATCAACGGTTAATATTTTAGTTTAGGCGACGAACCTGATTCGTCGCCTGATTGTTAAGTTATGAACTAATTTCGGTGACATCAACGTATAGTTTTAGCATCTGTCCTGGTTGAATGTATTTCTTATGCTGTAGTGAGTTCCATTTTTTAACATCATTAATCTTGATATTAAACTTCTGCGCTATCTTGGCGATAGAATCGCCGCGACGTACCTTATAGCGAATGCTGCGGGTGACGTTGTTCGAATTACCGCCAGCAGATTTTCCCGCCATCTTTTGCCATATCACCAAGGATTGTCCTGGCATTAGTCGATCGTTCGGCGCCATGCCGTTCCATTTAGCGATACTACGGTGGGCGACCTTATATTTTCTTGCAATATCCCATAAGTTATCACCCGATTGTACCAAATGAGTCGTCTTACGACCTTTACGCTTGGTGCTTTTTTTCGAAGCCAAGCGTAAATCGCTGGAGAGTTTATAGTCACTGAGTTTAGTTGAGGCAACTGGGATCAACAGATATTTGCCTGCAACTATGGTATTGCTAGTGATATCATTAACTTGTCGCACGATAGCAACAGTGGTTTTATGTCGTTGTGCAATGAGCCCCAGGCTATCGCCGTTGCGGATTTTATAGCGAACCCAGCTAAGACGATCCTTCTTGTTAGTCTTTGCAAACGCTTGCTTAAAGGTATCTGCTTGGCTAAGAGGAATCATTAATTGGTGTTTTCCGTTAGGATCGGTGGCCCAGCGGTTAAAACCTGGATTTAACTTATAGAGTTGTTCCAATGGTATGGCGGCGAGTTTCGCGGCCAATGCTAGGTCAATCTGACTCTGCGTATCGACCATCACTATCGCGGCTTTATTGGCGATATGTGGCCATTGCATCTTGTATTGTTGTGGTTGTTTGAGCAGGTGAGCTAACGCCAATAACTTTGGTACATAATTACGAGTCTCCGGTGGTAAATGCAGTGACCAGAAATCGGTGGCCTTGCCTGCTTTGCGATTTTTTCGTATTGCGCGGCCAACGCGACCTTCACCGGAATTGTAGGCGGCGAGTGCGTGAAGCCAATCACCTTTAAAATATTTATGCAGATATTGTAAATAGTCTAGTGCAGCGTGTGTCGAGGCATAAACATCGCGGCGACCGTCATACCACCAGTTTTGGCTTAGGCCGAAGCGTTTACCGGTACCAGCGATAATTTGCCACATACCAGAGGCTTGGCCATGGGAATAGGCGAAGGGATCATATGCACTCTCGACAATTGGTAATAGCGCTATTTCCAGTGGCATGTTGCGTCGTTCGATTTCTTCAACAATGAAATGAAGATACGGCTGGGCACGTTTGGATATTCGTACAATATAGCTTGGATGTTTCTTATACCAATTTAACTGACTCAATACTTGTTTATTGACTGGTTGATCGAGTGCGAACTGCATCCTGATCCGCTGCCATACATTCTTAACGTCCGCAGGGCCTAGTGGTTTAGCGACGGGCGCAATGTTGACGACAGCTTGTTTGACAACCGGTGCGACAGGACTTGATTGGGCTGTCGTTGCAAGTTTTTCGCTAGGAGTCTGGTGGGCTGGTTGCTCGGTAAGTTGGCAGCCTGACAGTAGCAATAAAGCGACCGATATATAGGTAACATTGGACAGTTTAAACAAAAGAAATAACCTTTAGAGTCGAAAACAGGGGGCATTATAGCGCAAATATAGCGCCAGACGCTAGCCGTTAGAAATCATCTTTCCAACGCCGTAGTGCAGCAAAGTTGTCGACGATATCCTCACTGATCGGACAGCGACTATTAGCCGCTATTGAGGCCTGAATTTGTGGTTCGCCAAGGCGTAAGAATGGATTAGTCGCTCGCTCGATTTCAATGGTAGTAGGAATCGTAGCGCGCCCTTGTGCTCGACGTTGTTGTGCTTGATTGATGCGATCGTCGATAGCACCACAATCAGGAGATACCGTTTTAGCAAAGGCTAAATTTGCTAAGGTGTATTCATGAGCGCAATACACCTTTGTGGCCGGTGGCAATGCCGACAGACGTGCTAGCGATTGCTGAAACATCTGCGGGTTTCCTTCGAACATACGGCCGCAACCAGCAGAGAATAAGGTGTCACCACAAAAGACACTGGTTGGCGTGACATACGCAATATGTCCTAAGGTGTGGCCGGGCACATCGACAATCTGACAAGGCACACGGATAGCGTTCAAATCGATGTGACTACCATGACACAGCGGTCGAGTGACTACCTCATTAGCTTCCTTTGTTGGACCAAAAACCGGGATAGAATCACCAAATTTTCGCAATAAGTCTGCGACTCCACCTACGTGGTCGTGGTGGTGATGAGTAATTAAGATCGCTTCAAGCTGCAATTGATGTTGCAAAATATAATCAATCACTGGTATTGCATCGCCAGGGTCAACGACGGCGCAGTGTTTGCTCTCTTGGTTGCCTATTAACCAAATATAGTTGTCATTAAATGCTTTGATGGCAGTGACTTGATAAGGTTGTTTACTCATACTAGGTACTCATTTAATCAAGGATAATGGTTTTGTTTTGGTGAACAATAACCCGGTCTTCTAAATGTAAACGAAGGCCACGAGCAAGCACCAGCTTTTCGACATCTTTGCCTAAGCGTACCATATCTTCAGGTTGCATGCGGTGGCTAATCCGAGCGACATCTTGGTCAATGATTGGTCCTTCATCAAGATCTTCGGTGACATAGTGACAGGTTGCCCCAATAAGTTTTACTCCGCGCTCGAAGGCTTGGTGATAGGGCTTTGCACCGGCGAATGATGGCAGAAAACTGTGATGGATATTGATGATCTGCCCGGCGTATCTCGCGCAGACCTGTGGCGGCAATATCTGCATATATCTGGCCAATACGATGGTGTGTGCTTGATGTTTAGCGATTAATTCACTAACCGTCGCAAAGTGCTGTGCCTTATCATCACCTACTGGTACATGATAGAACGGAATGCCGTACCACTCGACCAATGTCTTTAAATCTTGGTGATTGGAGATAACACAAGGAATGTCGCAGTTGAGATCGCCACTATGCCAGCGGTTTAAAATGTCGGATATACAATGTGATTGTTTAGAGCACATCAGCACGACGCGAGGTTTGACATGGCTGTCGCTGACGTGCCATGCCATGCCTAGGCCATCGGCGATAGGGGCGAAGTTCTCTTTGAAAGTTTCTAAGCCAAAAGGCAGTGAACTGGCGGTGATTTCGTTGCGAATAAAGAACCAATTATTTTGGCTATCTGTATGATGGTTTGCTTCGAGAATCGACCCATCATATTGCGCTATAAACTGACTAACTTTAGCAACGATGCCACGTTGGTCGGGACATGACATGACTAGGCGGTATACTTGTTCCATGTTAACTATCTGAAAAATTAATGTTAGCCCGACACTAGCACACAAACGGACAAAGATTAATGTCTATTGACGCAGACGTGACAAAGTTGTGAAATTCGCTGTGATTTTTTAATACCATTTCCATTATTGAAATGATCTTGTTGTGCTAAGAAAAAATGAACTAGAACAAGGCGCTCGAGTGATTTCGACAGGGATGTCGACATTAGAGCAATGACAGGAGCTTATTGCCGAGTAATAGCTCGCTATTGGGAATGAGAGCAACGCCGGTGGTTAATTTTAATTGGCACAAGTGGTCAATTACTTAATGAAAATGGTATAAGGTAGAAATATCCGTCGATTCATTGAAGTTAACAGGCGCCGTACGCTAATGAGTACCGAGATAAGAGACCAATTACAATTATTTTCCATCGATAGCCCTTGCATAGGTGTATGTGAGGTCAACAATCGCGGCTATTGTAAAGGTTGTTTTCGTTCTCGTGATGAGCGGTTTCATTGGCATCAGTTTAGCGAAGGGGATAAGAGTAAGATCCTTAAACTGTGCAATCGGCGCAGTAAGCGCAAGCCCGGTCTCAATAAAGGGGATGACGAACCGGATCAACCCCATAATCTATCGCTGTTCTAACCTTGGGCGTCGATCGATTGACCTGTGGTGCCAATACTTTCATCGGCCATCAAGTATAACCACGGCGCGATAATCTCTTGTGGCGATTTCAACAGCGATGCATCTTCGCCTGGGTAAGCGCGTGCACGCATCTGTGTGCGAGTGGCGCCGGGGTTGATACTATTGACTCGCACGCCTGTGTTATCGAGCTCATCACTGAGGGTTTGCATCATTCCTTCGGTCGCGAATTTAGAAATCGCATACGGCCCCCAATAAGCCCGACCTTTTTTACCCACGCCGCTAGAGGTGAATACAATGGAACTGTGTGGCATTTTTTTAAGCAATGGCAGTAGCGCCTTGGTGATTAAAAAGGGCGCTTTTACATTCACTTGCATCACATCATCGAAACTAGACTGTTCGACTTGTTCAAAGGGGGACAGTACGGTCAAAATTGCGGCATTGTGCAAAACGCCATCCAAACGCTGATACTGCTGGTTGATGGTATCAGCCATGTCGATGTAATGCTGCTCGGTAGCGCCCTTTAAATCAAGCGGGATTATGGCTGGCTGCGGATAGTTCGCCGCGACTATTTCGTCATAAACCGCTTCAAGTTTTGCCACTGTCTTGCCAAGTAAGATAACGCTGGCGCCATGCTGTGCATAAGATATGGCGGCTTGACGACCGATACCATCACCAGCTCCGGTGACCAGAATTACTTTGTTAGTTAATGCATTATTTTTAATTGAATAGTCAAACATTTATGATCCTAGTGTTAACTTACTTTAGAGCGATCTCTCTAATATTAAAATTTCATTTAAACAATTGTTTTAAGTGCTCGGTTGATTTTACAGCACTATTTCACCAAAATTGTCCCGCAAATGGGTAGATTATTGGCTTTCTTTAGGTTAAGTTGAGCGCTAACTATGATAATAATCCAATATAACTCTCAATAAGTTGCGCTATTCTAGCAAGCTTATTAAGAGAATTAAAAATAATAACTACAGGAAATGGGGAATTTTATGAAAAAGTTGTTGCTGAGTGTTGCGATCGCCAGTGCGCTGGGATTAGCTGGCTGTGGTTCAGAGTCCATTAGGGAGATTAAAGAGCAAGCACAACAGGAAAATGGCATCACGCAGCCATTATCACGCATTGTTTTTGATCCTGCCAATGCTAAGGTTTCCGTACCCAATGATTTGCTGTTTAGTGGCACCACCGATGGCACATTAACGATGCCGGGTGAAGCCGTTGAATTAGGACAAACGATAAATTATACCGATCCGCAAACGGCGATTGGTGCACTCGATGGTTGGTCAACGGTCGCCCCATTTGTCATTGATATTACAACGCCTAAGGGCGTCGACCTAGACACCAGTACTGCTGCGTTACCAGGTGCTGTGCGTTTATTTGAGGCAACAACCGGTGGTTCGCTTTCACCAGACAGTGAATGTACTGATCAGCCGGATGTAAGCGCCTGTAAAGTTGGCCGTGAATTAGTTTATGGTACCGAATTTGTGACCATGGGCAGCGGCAATTCGATTGTCGTTATTCCGGCGATGCCTTTAAAAGCTTCACAAGGTTATCTACTGGCAGTAACCAAGGTCGTTAAAGACTCGACCAATACGTCGATTGCGCCATCAAGTACCTATGAATCGGTACGTTTAGATGTCGCTACGCAGCCATTACCGTTACCGAGTCAATTGCAGTTACAAACGCTGGTCAATTCTTACGAAGATAAATTAGAAGATAAAGGCGTCGATGTGAGTGACGTGGTTTACTCTGCTGTGTTTACCACACAATCTACCGATGATGTATTTAATGCTGCAAAATTAATGATGCTACCAGCGCCAAATCAACCAGTGATTGAACCGTTTTCGGCTCATCCATATGGCACAACGGCCGGTGATATCCTGTTAGCGTTGGGTCAAGTTAACGAAGATGTGCTTGCGAGCGCATCACGCGCAAATATGTTCACCTCAAAACTACATGCTCCATATTATCTAGAGACACCGACCGCTGAAAACTGTCAGGTTGCTGACCGAACCCAATTAAGCCCGGAAAATTGTCCTAGCCTATTCAGTAATTTTAAGGCGCTCGGTGATAGCCCTGTGACGGTTCTCGGTGCACTTCAAGCGGGCATTTTGCCAATGGCTGAGTTAGTTCGTCAATACGACTTACAAAAAGCCGCATTTGGTCGCGGTGATTTCATCGGTGACCCAGCGCAGCTCGCTGGTATGAACTTTAGTTTAGGGGGGCAGCCGCTTGATTCGGCGCGTCATCTAACGAAGTTCAATCCAATTCCTGCGATGACTAATGATCCAAGAACCGATACGCTTGATGTGCTTATTTCTATGCCTAATCTTGCGATGATTAACGCGGGTCGCGCAGCACAAGATAAAACGTTACTCGAAAAACCTGCGACGGGTTGGCCGGTGATGATCTATTCACACGGTATTACCACCACTAAAGAAACGATGCTTGCTTTTGTGGGCTCAATGGCCGAAGCGGGCGTTGCAGTCGTTGCAATCGATCACCCTCTCCATGGCAGTCGCGCTGCTGAACTCTCTTTACCTAATGGGCTTGCCTTACCAATTAGTGCGTCTGATGTTGCTGACACGCCGATTGGTCCTTTAGCCGGACAAGCCACCGCCTACTTAAACCTTGCTAGCTTACTAACCGCGCGTGATAACTTACGCCAGTCAGTCCTTGATATGCTGGCCTTGCGTCTGTCATTAAATAAGGCGTATAACGCTAATCCACAAATTGCCGATATTAATCCACTCGATGTTAGCTTTTATGGACATTCTTTGGGCGGTATTACCGGCGTCACCTTCACGGCTAGCGCTAACACACCGGTATTGCCGGCCGAGGTTAGTCTTAATCCCTACGAAATTAAGGCTGCATCGTACTTAGCACCAGGTGGCGGCATCCCGAGTTTCCTACTCGAATCACCATCATTCAGCGGCACCGTCCGTACTGGATTGATGGCCAGTGGTTCATTCCAAAGTGCGCTGATTGACGCCGCGGCAGGAGAGGGTATTAGTGAAGCCAATCTACCAGGATTTAAAGTCACTCAACCTGAAGCGTATCAAAAACTTGAAGATGCAGTTTATGCTGGGTTCTCTCAAGTCTTCGCTTTTGCGGCGCAAACGCTAGTTGATTCTGGTGATCCGGTTAACTACGCCACCACGCTAGCGAAAAACACTGCGGCTATTCATGTGATGGAAGTGGTGGGTAATGAGACAAATCTACCCGATCAGGTCGTCCCTAATAAGACGGTCGGTTCGTTCTTAGCGGGTACCGATCCTTTAGTTGCCTTGGCAGGTCTTAAGCAAGTGGGTGCACCTAGTCAAGCCGGAGAGGGCGAAACAGGCCTCAAGACAGTCGCTCGCTTTACTGACGGTCATCATAGTTCGATACTGACCACGGCGATTAGTGCGACGACTAATACGCCAGAAAATAATCTGGTGGTATTGATGGAAATGCAGACACAGTTGGCGACATTTATCGCCTCGGGTGGTCAATCGATTGCGATCACTTATTCAAGTGTGATTGCTCAGCCATAATACTTGTTCACTATATTGCCATAATGCCGCGTTACGCGGCATTTTTTTTAACCATTATTCAATGGTTATACCATTATTCAATGGTTATACCATTATTCAATGGTTATACCATTATTCAATGGTTATACCATTATTCAATGGTTATATCATTTCCATTAAAGAAGTGGCCAATTTTTGTAGCGAGGAAAAAGGGATGAGAACAAGGCATTTATTATCGTATGTAGTTATTCTCCATAGAAAATAAATAACGTCGTTATCATTCGTATATACCGGTGAAAAATGATCAACTGATTAATGGGAGTGGTATTAAGGCTAGAGTCAGGATAAGCGGGGCATGCTCAAGGGTAAGACCAGTTTTTTATGTCTTGCGCCGCCGACTTGTGTTCTAATGGCGACACTTTATTGTATGGTTCTTTTTATTATACCATTTGTATTACGCCTGATGTTACAAAGCGTTACATTTTCGAACTGCGTTTCTCCAAGATACTGCTATATTAAAATCAATTTAATAGTTTACTGATTACAGGTCCCTTTTATGAGCTGGATAGAAAAAATAGAAAAAATGTTGCCAACAGGCATCGCCTCTCAACGTCGTCATAACATTCCTGAGGGCGTGTGGAGCCAATGTGGTCAATGTGATCAGATTATTTACCGCGTAGAGCTTGAGCGTAGCCTAGAGGTTTGTCCTAAGTGTGATCATCACATGCGCATCAGTGCGCGTAAACGCCTTGAAGGTTTTTTAGATCAAGACTCGACCACTGAATTGGCCGTGGATCTTGAGCCAAAAGATCTGCTCAAGTTTAAAGATACTAAAAAATATAAAGACCGCATCGCTGCCGCGCAAAAATCGAGTGGCGAAAAAGACGCAATGGTCGCGATGGAAGGTACCCTTAAGGGACTTCCTGTTGCTACCTGTGCCTTCGAGTTTGGCTTTATGGGGGGCTCAATGGCTTCTGTTGTTGGCGCACGTTTCGTGGCAGCGGCTCAGGTATCATTAGATAAAAACATTCCATTGGTGTGTTTCTCAGCCAGTGGCGGCGCGCGGATGCAAGAGGCACTAATGTCGTTGATGCAGATGGCCAAGACCAGCGCCATCTTAAATAAGTTGAGTGAACGCGGTATTCCGTATATCTCAGTGCTCACCGATCCGACAATGGGCGGTGTATCAGCCAGTCTAGCGATGCTTGGTGATATCAATATTGCTGAGCCAAAAGCCTTAATCGGTTTCGCCGGACCGCGTGTTATCGAGCAAACTGTACGCGAAACCCTTCCAGACGGATTTCAACGCAGTGAATTTTTGCTTGAGAAGGGCGCAATTGATATGATTGTCGACAGACGAGAAATGCGAAACACAATCGCGCGACAACTCGCCAAGATGACCAATCAACCAGCCATTGCTCAGGAAGTGAGTTAATTGCTCTCATTGGGTCTTGGCGGCTTTAGCGCTTAGGACTTTTAATGAAAAACTTTTCCACTCATAGCCAGTCGCTTAGCGACTGGCTATCTTATTTAGAATCTATTCACCCTAGCGAAATTGAGTTGGGTTTAACCCGTGTGCAAGCTGTTGCACAAGACTTAGGTTTGCTCGAACAACTCGGTCACGTTATTTTAGTTGGCGGTACCAACGGCAAGGGCTCGACCTGCGCCTATCTAGAACAGTTACTCTTAGCCTGCAGCAAAACCACTGGCGTGTTTAGCTCCCCTCATCTTATTGTTTACAATGAACGCCTGCGCATTAATGGCCAACAGTTGGCTGATGAAGCCCACGTCGAGGCATTACGCTTCGTCAATCAAGGGCGAGGGGACACGGCGTTAACATATTTTGAGTTCAATACGCTCGCCGCGCTCTATCTGATGAAGCAAGCACGCGTTGACTTTTTTATTCTAGAAGTTGGCTTAGGCGGTCGTCTGGACTCAACCAATATAGTCGATGCCGATATGGCGGTTATTACCACCATCGATCTCGATCATCAGTCATGGTTAGGTGATACGCGTGAGGCAGTGGCTTATGAAAAGGCCGGGATTTTCAGAGCATCGCAGCACGTTATCTGTGGTGAGCCTAACCCACCATTACCGCTGCAAGAGCACGCGGCAAGCTTAGGCTGTGATATCAAGTATAAAGGCAATGATTTCAGCTTTAGCACTGTAGACAACGGACGTTGGCAGTACCGCGGTAAGGATGTTATCGACAACCTGCCAAATACTCGGCTACCAATGACGAACGCTGCAACGGCGCTGGCTGCCTTCGAGCAACTGCAGGCAGAACACTCGTTAGTGCTAAGTGATGAGAGGCGTGAGCAAGTGATAAGCACCACGTCGCTACCCGGTAGATTACAATCGATTAGTGATGCACCACAGATCGTGCTTGATGTCGCGCACAATCCTCAAGCTGGCGGCTACCTCGCCCAATGGCTAGCACAGCAAAATGCGCCGACTATTCATTGTGTGTGTGCAATGCTAGGAGACAAAGACAGCCAAGCAACGTTAGCAGTGGTCAGTGAGCAAGTCGATCGCTGGTATTTAGCCTCATTAGATTGCCCTCGTGGTGCTAAAGCTGAAGACTTAGCGGTACATATTGACCCACAAAAAACGGTAGCTAACTTTGATCAAGTAACACAGGCGTTGGCAGCAGCGAGAGCCGATGCCACGCCAGATGACTTGATTTTGGTGTTTGGGTCATTTTTTACGGTTAGCGAAGTGCTAAGTAGTAGGTAGATAGATAACTTATTGTTATATTAGAATAACCAAAAGTTTGCGTATGATTGACGTTCAAGGAATGTATTTTGACAGATCAAATTAAAAATCGCGTAGTGGGTACCGTCGTACTCTTTACGCTGGCGATTATTTTCTTACCAGATATCTTTGATGGTGAAAAAAATGAGTTAAAGGAAGAGTTTGCAGTCATACCAGCTAAACCGGTGGCCGATAACGCACCGTTAACTGTTGTCGATGTCGACGCGGTGGAACAACCTGAAGAACAGCAACAACAGGTTGTACCATCACCTAGCGTACACGTCGATAAGAAGCAGGTTCAAAGTAAGAAAGTAGATGTGCCCACGAGTAAACCGGTTACCAAGACCTTTAAGCGAACGGGTTGGGTGATACAAATGGGCATCTTCAAGCAGGTATCAAGTGTTAAACCCTATTTAGCTAAGCTACGCGGTAAAGGATTCAATGCCTTTAGTGTGCCAAATATACCAAAGGCAGGCCAATCAACTACGGTCTACGTCGGTCCTGATTTGGATAAGAAGCGCTTGGCAAAATTGCAGCCAAAGCTCAAAGCCGCGTTTAATGAGTCTGGTTACCTCAAAAAATTTGATCCGACACCTGATCGTGACGATTAATTTAGTCTTTGGTTACAAACCAGTTTAAGCAGAAAAATTATATTTAATTCAATGGTATAGGTATTGATTCGGTGACGTTTCAACCATGCCATTGGTATTATGTTTGTTCAATTAGAATATTTGGTGCAACTTCTACTAGGAATTTTCAAAAATCTTGGTAAAATTCGCGCAAATTTGCAAAGGAAGTCACACTTATGACAATGATTTGGATTGATTATGCGATTTTGATCATCATTGGGCTATCAACATTGATTAGTCTCGTTCGCGGTTTTGTTAAAGAGGCGTTATCGCTGGTGGTTTGGGTTGCGGCATTTTTTATTGCCAGTAACTTCTACGCCGATCTTGCGGTGTTCTTTACTCAAATCGACGATGAGATGTTAAGAAATGCGTTGGCGGTGGTGGCCTTATTTGTCGCAACCTTGATCCTCGGTGCGATTATTAACTATATCGTCGGACAATTAGTCAGTAAGACAGGCTTGAGCGGTACTGACCGAGTGTTGGGGCTATGCTTTGGCGCTCTTCGTGGCGTGTTAGTTGTGGCGGCACTGCTCTTTGCGATTGATTCATTCACCACGTTATCGAAATCTCCTTGGTGGGAAGAATCGGTGTTAATTCCCGAGTTCGGTGCAGTGATAGAATGGTTTTTTGAATACCTTAAGCAAACTTCAAGTTTCTTACCAAAACAAGTCTAATTTACTCAACTATTGTTGAGAGAGGAATATATATGTGTGGTGTAGCTGGCATTGTGGCCTACTCAAACGTTAATCAATCTTTGTATGATGCATTAACCGTATTACAACATCGAGGTCAGGATGCAGCAGGTATTTGTACTGTTGATAATGGTAATTTTCGCCTACGTAAAGCCAATGGTCTAGTACGTGATTGTTTCCAAAGCAAACACATGCAACGCCTACAAGGCAATATAGGTATCGGGCATGTACGATATCCGACGGCTGGTACTTCTACGTCGGCAGAAGCACAACCATTTTACGTTAACTCTCCATTTGGCATTAGTCTCGCGCATAACGGAAACTTAACCAATTCAACGGTGTTAAAAGAACACTTATTTAAGGTTGCTCGCCGTCATATTAACACCAATTCAGATTCGGAAATATTACTCAATGTATTAGCCCATGAATTGTGCCTAACGAGTGACATGACGCTATCTGCTGCACAAGTGTTTGGCGCTGTCGCACGAACCATGGAGTTGGTTCAAGGCGCTTACGCCGCAGTCGCATTGGTGATTGGTCATGGTATGGTGGCATTTCGTGACCCGTTTGGTATTCGTCCATTAGTATTGGGTCAACGCGAAGAAAACGGTCGTATCGAATATATGGTTGCCTCTGAGAATGTTGCATTGGACGCGGTAGGCTTTAGTTTCATGCGTGATGTTGCGCCCGGTGAAGGTATTTACGTCGACCAACAGGGCCATTTGCATACGCAACAGTGTGCTCAGAACCCAACGTATGCGCCTTGTATTTTTGAGTATGTTTATTTCGCTCGTCCAGATTCATTTATCGATGATATTTCTGTCTATCAAGCGCGTTTAAACATGGGTAAGAAACTTGGTCAGAAAATAGCGCGTCAATGGCAGGATCTAGATATTGATGTGGTGATCCCTATCCCTGAGACGTCATGTGATATCGCACTCGAGATAGCCGGCGAGCTGAATTTACCGTATCGTCAAGGATTCGTTAAGAATCGCTATATCGGACGCACGTTTATTATGCCGGGGCAGGTGATGCGTCGTAAGTCAGTACGTCGTAAACTTAATGCAATCACCAGTGAATTCAAAGGTAAGAATGTGTTGCTTGTCGATGACTCTATCGTTCGCGGTACAACCTCTGAACAGATCATCGATATGGCGCGTGAATCGGGTGCTGCTAAGGTCTATTTTGCATCAGCGGCGCCAGAAATACGTTTCCCTAATGTCTATGGTATCGATATGCCGAGTGTCAATGAACTGATTGCTCATGGTCGTGAAGTCGAGGAAGTCGCAAAACTTATTGGCGCTGACGAGCTTATCTATCAAGACATCGATGATCTGATTGCTGCAGTGGGCGAAGGTAACCCGAGCATTACACAGTTTGAAACATCAGTCTTTAACGGTAGTTATGTCACTGGTGATATTAGCCAAGATTACCTTGATGAAATCACTGGCCTGCGTAATGATGCGGCGAAGAGCTCATCGGAAACAGCAGCAGAAATATCAAACATAGACTTGCATAACGAAGCGAATTAATCGCCGAATTATCGCCATAAAAAAAGGCTACCTCATCACATGAGGTAGCCTTTTTTTGTTAACGTTATATTTGCCACTCTAATTGGCGGTTGATACGTCCTGATACTGGTGCTAAATCATGACCCTTGGGCGCTATGATTATTAGGTAGTTGTTACTGACTTTCTTGATGGTACCTTGATAGCGGTCATCGTTAAATATGCGCTCAATCTGAGAGAATTCGTAACTATCTGGGACGACATAGACGTTAATTTTTGCTTTTTTATCTTGAAATACCAGGTGTGCGCTAGTTATCCCTTCGAAATCACAATCCTTGTTCCAAATTAAATCATCACCACTTTCCAGACTCACGCCATACGAGGCCAATTGAACGTTGACGTTAGTCAGAGAAGGGTGCGTATTGGTAACGCCAGCATAACTGTGGCCGTGAGCTGCGTGATTAAGCGCATGGCTCACCAATTTTTGGTTATAGCCGGTTGGACTGATATCGATATATTTAAGGCTCACGACGCACAACACTAATGAGGCGGCTATGGCTAAGTAATTCATCACCGACCAAGATTTCTGCTGGGTGTCTGTTATACCAATCGCATTTATCGCATCAAGATGCGTTTGACTTGGTGTTGGTGCGTCCCCAAAGAGAGCGCTTAGTTTTAATTCTTGCGCTAGTTGCTGCTGTTGTACTTCTTGCAATTGTGGATCGCTGGCCATCGCCGCGAGAAAATCCGGGCACTGACTATGTGGGTCGCTAATTGCTTGTTGATAAAAATCGATATTCATTACTTTAACCTAAAGTTAACTGTGTTGCTGTTAATGGCGAAAATTTCACTGTGGTGTATTTCCGCTGGTCATTAATGTAGCCAATTGTTTTTTTGCTCTAAAGAGTCGGGTCATCACGGTGTTTTTGTTCAGTCCCAATTGTTGAGCTATTTCATCACCACTAAAACCAAATATAACTTGCAGCATCAAGGGCTCTTTATAGTCATTGCTCAGCATACTTAATGCGTGAGTCAGCTCTTTATTTTCTAAGCCCGCCTCGATATCACAATGCTCATCGAGCACCACGCAATCGTCGATATCGACCAATGTTAATTGCTTACGTTCAAAGCGCCGCGCGTTTTCACGTCGTAGTATGGTGATTAACCACGCTTTAGCGGCGTTGATATCGGCGAGTTGGTCTAGCGCTCGCCACGCACGTAAAAAGGTTTCTTGAACCAGATCTTCAGTGACCTGCTTATCATGGGTCAACCAATACGCATAACGAAATAAGTCGCCATGATACAACTTGACCAGTTGTTCGTATTTTTGCCTTTTAATGCTCTCTTTCTTCAAGACCGTAATCCCTTTCAAAAAATTTCAACGGGTGTAAAAAACCGCTCAATTAAAACCTAACCGTTGGGATAAAGCTTGAGCAGGCTATCACGAGATGGCGCCCCCGTGTTACAAAAACTTTTGAACTGTTTAGTGAGTTGACTGTAATCAATGGCGGTTTTTTGATGCCCAAATTGATTCTGAGCGAGCAGTTGATAGGTCTGCGCTAAGTCTGGGTTAATGTTCATTAATTGGTCTAGATCCAGTTGATGGGTTTTGGTTAACCACATCGGTAACAGTTTCAATATCTGATTGGCATTGCGCTGGGCCATCGCTTGTTCAAGGCGGCGCTGTAAATCGTTAGTCACTGGCGCCGCCTTGGGCACGGCGACAAACGTGGCATTGCGCTGAACGTAGATAATCACCGTGCATATCAATAGTAGGAAACTTAGTATTGCGGTGGCAAGCTGCCAATAAAGCAAGCTAGGTGATGCGGATATTAATGTCGGAGTAGGGAGTGTTGTAGTCTCGGTATTGACGTGTTTGACCGCTGGCGCGCTAGGCTGTGCCGTTGAAGATGACGGTGCGGCGGCAACCTCAATGGTTTTCGGCGCGATAGTGGCCCATGCAACTTGTTGTGTGGCTGAATTGAACCAAGGTATTTTAACTTCAGGTATCACGAAGCGACCAGCGGAACCTGGAATAACGGCAATTTTTTGTACCGCTTGGGCAATCATTGTTGTGCCATTGAGACCTTGTTGCGTGGTACGTTTGTCGGGATAGATATTTAGGTTATCACCGAATTCAGGGGTGATCGGTGGTAGTTGTTCAACGGTGGTATTGGCTGCGGTAAGCGTGATCGTACGAGTGATAGGCTCACCGACAATGTATTGCGTTTGCTCGCTCCATTCATCTTGCAATACAACATGCGCTGAGACTAACCAATCGCCGGGGAAGTCCTTGGGAATAGCATGAACGACGAAAGGTTGACTATCGCTGATTAAAGTGACGGGCTTAGAGCGACCGTTGTTAAAGAACGACGTGCGCTGTGACAAACTAATATCACCTCTAAAAACACTACCTTTGAGTTGAAACTGACCGGGCTTGGTTGGCACAATACTGTAATTACGCGTGATGACGCGGTAACGACGGCCGTCTAAAATTTCGCTGCTATCGGCATCCTCACCCAATGGCGTTATGTCTGCGCCTTCTAACGTGGGGGCTTGCAATTGAGCTCGCTGCAATGAGGCACCAATATAAAGCTTTACTTGGTAGAGGAGTTGTTGCCCGACATAGGCACTGTTGTGCTCAAAATTGGCGACCAGCCTAATCTCTTGCTCATCGCTTTGAGTCTTACCCGCACTCGGTTGCTCCACGATTTTAACAATAATTGGCTGTGTTGTTGCCCCATCGAGTCCCAAAGATGGAATGGTATAGGTACCCGCGGTGAGGTGCTGTAGAGAAATATTCCAACTGGTTTGTTGGCTCATCTCGCCATTGACAATACGGGTGTTGCTGCCGACCGAAGTAGACCCGACGATAAAGTCCTTTAGTAAGGCGCTGGTATCGAGTGTATTACGGTTAGTTTTTATGTTAGCGGTTACGGTGAGGGTGAATGATTCACCGACCATGACCGGATTTCTATCGACGCTGGCGTTTAGTGTCGTGGCGGCATGACTTAGCGATGCGAACAATAACGCACAGCCAAATAGGCCAAGTTGTATGATTCTATGATGGGTTACCAATTTTTAGCTTCCTTCTTTACCAATCGCTGGCGTTGACGCTTACGTGCTTCAATCGCCATTTTGTTCTTTAATAATAATGACGGATCATCGTTAATCTTATTCATCAGTTGATTGAGATGCGCTAACTGTTCTTTCGTCAGATTATCTTCATTAAAGTTTTCATTGAGCTTAGCCGCCTTCGCCTGTTCTTCTTTGGCGGCGCGCTGTTGCTCAGGAGTTTGCTCGGACTGCTCTTGCTCGCCTTTATCTTCACCTGGCTTGTCCTGAGTCTGCTTGCCATCTTGTGTTTGCTGTTTGTCTGACTCACTTTGTGGTTGCTCTTGCGACTCATTATTGGCGGACTGATCTTGTTGCTTATCTTGATCCTGTTGAGCTTGCTGGGACTGTTGCTCGCTTTTGTTGTCTTGATCTTGTTGCTCACCCTGATGTTGATCGTCATCATTAGGTTGTGATTCGTCACCTTGCTGTTCTTTTTCTTGTTGTTGCTGTTGCGCCAATAATTGTTGAGCAATGTTCAGGTTTTTCTCAATGCTGGTTGAGTCGCTCGCATCAGTCAAGGCATGTTGGTAACGGTCAATAGCTTGTTCGTATTGGCCTAATTGAGTGAGCGCATTACCTTGGTTATATAATGACTGGCTATCGTTAAATTTCTCGAAACTTTCCAGCGCTTGTTGATATTGGCCGAGTTTATACTGACTCGCGCCGCGCCATCTAGGGTCTTCGAACTCGGTCAGTGCTTGCTCGTGCTTATCGCTCTCAAAGGATTTTAGCCCTTGCTGATCGCCTGTCTGCCATAAATCTTGCCACCAGGAATTGGTTTGGGCGTTTACCACAATCGGTTTGGCGGTTGCGGCGTGCAGTGGAGTAGGGATATAGCTGGTCATTAGCAGACTAACGACTATCACGCTTTGTAGCATGCCTTTGCGACAGCTAAAGGCGACTAATGGTAACAGTAACAATAATAAATAGGGACCGACTTCTTGCCAGCGATCACCAAACTGATCCGTCACTTGAGTCTTTTCACCCGCTGCTAATGTCGAGTTTACGATGGTGCTAATATCGGCATTACTATGGCTGATTTGAGCAAAATTTCCGGAGAGATTGTTCGCCAGACCCGCAAGAATCGCGGCGGGCATCGACGGAATAACAATATTGCCATTTTGATCTTTGAGTAGTTGTTCGTTTGGTAGCTTAATCGGTGCGCCCTGCGCTGTGCCGACCGCCATAATGTTTAAGTCAAACTTTGTGTTACTCAGTTGTTGGCGAATGAGTCGTGCTTGAGTCGCAGACATATCGTCGGCAACTAAATAGATTTGACCGGCGCTATATTGTGTTTGCTTGAGTAGTTCGAGCGCTTTCTCAATCGCGAGATCGGGGCGTGAGCCTAGCGCGGGCATGATGCTAGGATTGAGCGCGGGCAGTAAATTCAGCAAGTTGGCTACATCGCTAGTCATCGGGCTTATTACAAATGCTTCACCCGCATAGGCGATAAGTGCGGTTTCACCTTCGCCCAATTGTTTAATTAAGTCGCTGACCTTATATTTGGCGCGAGTTAAGCGATTAGGCGCCATATCGGTAGCATACATCGACAGTGACATATCGAGGATCACCACATGTGCCTGCTTTACTTTAAATAATGGCCGTTCGATTTTCTGCCAGCTAGGCCCCGCGAGGGCGACAATGACCAACAACCATGCGAGCGCTAAAAATAAAGCAAGTCGGGTTTTATGTTGGCGATCACCTTGGTCAACTAACACGGCAGCGAGGTGTGCCGGCAGATAACTTAGCCATTGACCACTTTGTTGTTTGTGACGGTGTAGCAACAGCGCAAGGATTAACGTCGGCGCCAGCGCCAAGAACCACCACGGTCGAATAAAGTGAAACTGTGCTAATAATAAATCCATTAACGCCTCCCACGATAAAGCTTGAGTGCTAATGCAATAAAGCTTAAAAATAATGCAAGGCCAAGCGGCCAGAAGTAGAGTGAGCTCTGGGGACGCATTGTCTCGACATTTGACTCTATCTGTTCAAGTTTATCCAAGGTCTTATATATCTCACTGAGTTGATCGGTATCGGTGGCGCGAAAGAAGCGACCGTTGGTCGCGTCGGCTATCTGGGTTAATGATTGCTCGTCAATACCTGAAGCACGGTTAAAGAAACCTACTTGGCGTCCTTGTGCCGAGCCGACACCGATGGTGTATATGGTCACTTCCTTGGCTATGGCCAACTCTAGTGCCTGTTCTGGTGAAAGGTTACCGGCGGTATTCTCGCCATCCGTTAGCAGTACCAGCACGCGATTACTATCGGGTTTGTTATCGAATCGTTTCACCGCCAGCCCAATGGCCTCACCGATAGCTGTCCGCTTGCCAACAAGGCCAAGAAACGATTCGTCGAGTAATGTTTGTACGGTGGTTAAATCAAAGGTCAAAGGAGCCTGCACATAGGCATTATCAGCAAAGAGGATTAAGCCGATCCGATCGCCTTTACGCTTGTCGATAAACTCTTTAAGAACGGTCTTTACCATCGTTAAACGGTCTACCCAGCGGCCATTGAGCCGCATGTCTTCTTCTTGCATCGATGCCGATAAATCGACCGCTAGGATTAACTCACGTGCTTGGGTTGGGGCGATAATAGGTTCGCCAACCCATTGTGGTCGAGCTGTAGCGATAATAAGTAATAGCCACACGAGTGTATAGACAATCAATGAACGATTGTTGGTGGTCTGCTTGGCTTGTTCACCTTGGCCAAATAGTTGATTGTTGGCGACCTTAAGCGCGGCAATTTTCTGCGGCTCTTTGGCGGGCAACAAAAAATAGCTTAGTAGTGGCAGCGGGATAAGAAAAAACACCCAAACTGATAAAAACTCAAGCATGGTTAACCTCTTTAATTATCTTGGCGGACAGAGACTTTAGCCAGATTGCTGCCAAGCTCTTAAACGGTTCACAATCCTGATCGTTGTTGCGGCGATACAGATTATCGATAATGTTTGCTAATGCTTGTTGTTCTTGCTTGAGCACAGAACCCAACAAGTCGCTCCACGGTTTACCTTGCAGCGTAGCTATTTGCTGATGATCAAAATAATGCATCGCGACTCGTTTAAGTAGCGCATTAATCTCACAGGTCGTGCCGCAATCGGCCAATTGAGTCAAAGCACGACGTTTGAGTGCCCAGAATTGGTAATGGCGGCGCCATGAGTTTATACCAGCGATAATGAGCAAGATTAAGGCGGCAATTAATAGCCACCATCCAATAGCCAATGGCCATAATCCGGGTGGGAGCGGCGTTGCGATGGGAGCAAGTTGTTCGAGTAAAGGATTAGACATCGTCAACCTGTGAATTATTGTTGGTGCTGGGTTTTAGTTGATCGAGCAAGGGCAAGTGGCTTGAGAAATTTAGGGTCTTTATATTAAGTTTCTTTAGCGTATGAAGTCGACTAGCTTGCTGGTGCTGGTAATTAGCGCTGTATTGTTGACGTCTGGTGGGCGTCACTACAAATTGACTACGCTCACTGCCATCGGTGATGGCCACTTCGCCACTGAGTTCATTGGGGAGGCGCTGATCCAAGGGGTCTTCCATTTGGCAGCCAATAATTTCATTGTGGCGTGATAATAGCTGCAACTGTTTACTCGCTTTGGGTGTTAACTGTGAAAAGTCGGATAACACAAACACTAGGCTGCCGGGCTTAACGACGCGGCGCAGGCGCAGGCAACTCTGCTCAAATGTGTTGTTGGTTTGCTGATTAGCTTTAAACTGTTCTAAGCCACGCTGATGTAACTTCACCAGATATTCTACGATCGCTAGTGCGCCATGATGCCGATTACGCGGCTTTAACTCACGGTGTTCAACATCATTGAAGATTAAGGCGCCAACACGGTCGCCATTGGCAATGGCCGACCATGCGAGCAGGGAGGCGAGGTGACATGTTTGCACCGACTTTAACATTAACTGCGAACCGAAATATTGACGGTGATTGAGATCGACCAATAAAATGACTGGCCGTTCACGCTCTTCACGATATATTTTGGTATGGGTCTTACCGGTTCTAGCGGTCACTCGCCAGTCGATGGCACGAATATCATCACCAATTTGATAGTGACGCGCCTCATCAAATTCCATCCCTCTGCCTTTCGTCTTGGCGACCAGGGTTCCAGCCATGTGCGATTTGATCTGGCTGTTACTGGACAGATCGATTAATGCACTGCGGCCACGGTATTCCAACAACTCTTTGACACAGACATCAACGCCATTAGCAAAAGGGGGTAAGTTTAATGCCATATTAAGGTACCGGCACCACTTCAAGAATTTTTGAGACCACGATTGACGGGGTAACCCCCTCTGATTCAGCTTCATAGCTCAGCAGCAATCGATGGCGTAATACGTTGGGGGTCACTGCAATAATATCTTCGGGACTGACAAAGTCGCGACCCAATAACCAAGCACGAGCGCGGGCACAGCGTTCAAGGGCGATGGTCGCACGTGGGCTGGCGCCATAGGTTAACCAAGTGGCCAAACTGTCATCATATTGTTGTGGTTGGCGCGTGGCGATAATTATCTGAACAATGTACTCTTCTAGCGCGGGTGCGAGATAAATATCTAAGCATTGTTGGCGTGCCTGTTTTATTTCATCTTGCACTAGCGAAGGCGGAGTGATTGGTGCTTGCTCGCGTGCCTCGTTGCGGTTAAGCGCAAGGATTTCTCGTTCAACCTCGGCGCTGGGATAGTTAATGCTAATATGCATTAAGAATCGGTCGAGCTGTGCTTCAGGCAAGGGGTAGGTGCCTTCTTGCTCGATTGGGTTTTGCGTTGCCATCACCAAAAATAACTCAGGTAGCTGATAAGTCGTGCTACCCACCGTTATCTGACGCTCTGCCATTGCTTCTAACAGCGCTGATTGCACTTTGGCGGGCGCGCGGTTGATTTCATCGGCGAGGATCAGGTTATGAAATAACGGTCCCTTTTGAAACTCAAATTCATGGGTTTCTGGGCGATATATATCGGTGCCGGTGAGATCCGCTGGTAAAAGATCAGGGGTAAATTGAACGCGGTGAAAGTCACCGTCGATGCCATCTGATAGGGCTTTGATGGCACGCGTTTTGGCAAGACCCGGAGGACCTTCCACCAAAATATGACCATCGGCGAGTAAGCTAATCAACATCGATTGGGTTAATTCATGTTGGCCAAGAATTTGGCTATCAAGGTAGTCTTTTAGCTGGTTAAATTTTTCTATTGCACTCATGAGTAACCTATCCGATGTATTACAAAGTAATGATGTTTAAACGATTTGGCCTATAGTTACTTAAAATAGAGAATGAGTCTAGTCCACAAGAGCCTTAATTGGCGCTTTGTGCTGGTTTTTTGAGCAACTAATCGTAAATTTATGTGACAGAAAATTACCAAGGGCTTGTACAGGTCAGACCTGCGGGCTATGATTGACGATTAATTTCGGATCCTAAGCGCTGTTTAAGTGATTTAGGCAAGCATTAAGGGCATTAACAATGAGTAAATCTATGCAAGATCTAACCAGTAAGGGTGGTCATCGTATCGCGATTATCGACGGACTACGCACACCATTTGCCAAACAAGCGACAGCTTTTCACGGTGTGCCAGCACTCGATTTGGGCAAAACCGTGGTCAATGAGCTATTAACACGCAGCGAGTTGGATCCTGCATTAATCGACTTACTCGTGTACGGGCAAGTGGTCCAAATGCCTAAAGCCCCCAATATTGCGCGTGAAATAGTCTTGGGTACCGGGATGAATGTCGCGACAGATGCGTATAGTGTGTCACGTGCCTGTGCCACCAGTTTTCAATCGACAGTCAATGTGGCCGAATCAATTCTCTCTGGTACTAGTGAGATAGGTATTGCAGGCGGTGCAGATAGTTCATCGGTGCTACCCATTGGTGTATCAACCAAGTTAGCACGCGCGTTGGTCGACCTAAACAAAGCACGTACACTAGGGCAACGTCTCAATATATTTAAGCGCCTGCGCCTCAATGATTTGATGCCAGTACCGCCTGCGGTCGCCGAATATTCAACGGGCTTGTCGATGGGACAAACGGCTGAGCAGATGGCCAAGACTCACAATATCAGCCGTAGCGATCAAGACGCCTTGGCGCATCGCTCTCATACACTTGCTACCCAGTGTTGGAAAGACGGCCTGTTAGACCGTGAAGTGATGAGCGCACATGTTGAGCCTTACAATGCGTTTATCGAGCAAGACAATACAATCCGTACTAACTCTGAACTTTCAAGTTACGCCAAACTCCGTCCGGTGTTTGACAAAAAACACGGCACAGTGACAGCAGCGAACTCTACGGCATTAACCGATGGCGCATCTGCGATTATTATGATGCGAGAGGACAAAGCTAAGGCACTAGGTTATGAACCTATGGGCTACATCAAGAGCTATGCGTTTGCGGCCATTGACGTGTGGCAAGACATGCTGATGGGTCCGTCGTTTGCAACGCCAATGGCATTGGCACGCGCAGGCATCGAACTGTCTGATTTGACGTTGATTGAGATGCATGAAGCATTCGCTGCACAGGCCCTAGCAAACATGAAAATGTTTGAGTCGGACTTATTTGCCCAACAACATCTGGGTCGAAAGAAAGCAATTGGCCAAATCGATATGGACAAATTTAATGTGATGGGGGGGAGTCTTGCTTACGGGCATCCTTTTGCGGCAACAGGAACACGCTTAATTACTCAGGTCTTGAATGAGCTAAAACGCCGCGGTGGCGGTCTTGGATTAACGACGGCTTGTGCCGCTGGTGGCTTGGGTGCCGCCATGGTTTTGGAGGTTGAATAATGAGTACATTTAGCATAGAAAAAAATAGTGACAATATCGCTATTATTACCATCGATGTCGTCGGCGAAAAGATGAACACCTTGCGCGCTGAGTTTGGCGCGCAAATGAGTGACGTATTGGATGAACTGCTCGCTGATAGCACGCTTAATGGTATCGTATTTATTTCCGGCAAGGACGATAATTTTATTGCAGGCGCGGACATTACCATGCTTGACGACTGCGCCACCAAAGAAGATGTCGTGGCCATTTCGACAATGGGGCAGCAGATGTTTGACCGCATCAGCGCCATCAATGTACCTGTGGTTGCGGCGATCAATGGTCCATGTCTGGGCGGCGGTTTAGAATTTGCGTTAGCCTGTCATGCACGTGTTGCGACCGATAGCAGCAAAACAGCGCTAGGCGTACCTGAAGTTCAATTGGGCTTGTTACCCGGAAGCGGCGGCACCCAGCGCCTGCCAAAATTGGTCGGCATCGCTAAGGCGCTTGACTTGATGCTAACCGGTAAACAGTTGCGCGCTAAACAAGCCTTAAAAATTGGGCTCGTCGATGACGTGGTACCTGTGACCATTCTACTCGAAGCGGCCTTAAAGTTGGTCGCCAAAGGCAAGCCAAAAGCAAGAAAAGTCACGTTAGATGCGATGGGCAAGGCGCTTGAGACAAATCCTTTAGGGCGCAAGGTGATGTTTGATCAGGCGACAAAATCAGTGCTTAAACTGACCAAGGGCCTTTATCCAGCGCCGCTTAAGATCATAGATTGTGTGCGCACCGGTATTGATAAAGGCTATCAAGCGGGACTTACTATCGAAGCCAATCATTTCGCCGACTTGGTCATGAGCAAAGAATCAGCGGCGTTGCGCCGTTTATTTTTCGCGACCACTGCGATGAAGAAAGAGCATGGCACCAATGACGCGACGCCGAAGAAGGTGGAACACGCCGTCATCCTCGGTGGTGGTTTGATGGGCGGTGGTATCGCCAATGTTACGGCCATTAAAGCCAATATCCCGACCCGCATAAAAGACATTTCCCATGAAGGGATCGCGCTGGCCTATAAATACAGCTTTGACTTGCTCAATAAGAAAGTTAAACGTCGTTTTATTAGCCATGCTGCGATGCAGTCGAGCATGAGCAACATCACTGGCACCACCGATTATTCTGGTCTGAGCAACGCTGACATCGTGGTGGAAGCGGTGTTTGAAGATCTTAAACTAAAACACCAAATGGTTGCGGATATCGAAGAACATTGTGGCGAGCACACTGTGTTTGCCTCAAATACGTCGTCGTTACCTATTACACAGATAGCGGCACATGCCAAACGCCCTGAGAATGTAATTGGATTACATTATTTCTCGCCAGTGGACAAAATGCCATTGGTCGAGGTGATCGCTCACGACAAAACGTCGCCGCAAACTATCGCTACCACGGTTGCGTTTGCCAAACGTCAGGGAAAGACACCCATAGTGGTTAAAGACGGCGCAGGCTTTTATGTTAACCGTATTTTGGCGCTATATATGAACGAAGCGGCCAATCAGCTGCTTGAAGGCCAATCGATAGAGTCGATTGACCAAGCGTTAGTCAAATTTGGCTTCCCTGTGGGCCCTATTACGGTACTTGATGAAGTGGGTATTGATGTCGGTGCCAAAATATCACCGATTTTAACCAGTGAGCTAGGGCCACGTTTTGATGCGCCATCCGCGTTTGAAGCCTTATTAAATGACGATCGTAAAGGCAAGAAAAACAAACGTGGCTTCTATCAATACGGTGGAAAAGCTAAGGGTAAAAAACTCGTTGATGAATCAGTGTATAACGTCTTAGGAATAGCTGTTAAACCAAACGATAACACCGAGCAACAAATCGCTGAACGTTGTCTGGTACAGATGCTTAACGAGGCGGCACGTTGTCTTGAAGAGGGCATACTTTTAAGTGCTCGTGACGGCGACATTGGTGGCATTTTCGGCATCGGTTTCCCACCGTCCACCGGCGGTCCATTTAGCTACATGGATAGTTTGGGTATTGATAACTTAGTCACTAAGTTACAGGCCTACCAAACAGAGCATGGTGAGCGCTTTGCCCCCTGTGATCTGTTAGTGAAAATGGCGGCTCAAGAAAAAACATTTTACTAAACGTTTCGGCGCTAGCTTAGTCGGTTAGCGCCGTTAATAAAGATTGCTTAGGGTTTTGAGATTATCAGGGGATCAAGCACCCAACGCATCAGTCAATGCGATATCTCTGTATAACTGACTATCGCCAGTAGACTGCTTAAAGTATAACCCCCAGATACCAGAACTCTTGCTGTCCTTGCAATGGACCCAATACAAATTGTGCAGACGCCTGTCCGTACGCCACACTCTTATCACTGTTTCGAATCGTAATCGTCACCGTCATCGGGAAAGCAAAGGCTACCGGTATTGTGTAGTGAGGGAGTAAACTAAGGAACTGTCGCCTATATCACGACGAGGGTCGTCGTGATATAGGCATTAACTCATTGTATATACCCGTGACCATTGGAAATGCTTGTTATCGATCTTGGGTAGGAGACGAGTACAAGGCATGATTGGTAATTAATGGTCACTCCCTGATTATGAATCATAACGCCGTAATCGTTTTCTCCCCACTTACGTTGGGTAAGAGGCCCGTAGGGCAAGGCGATAAGCGACCAACCGGCAACTTCTCCTCGGCAATAAGCTCCTGCATTGCCCCAATTACGCTCATCCATGAGCTAATGCGTTGCTCTAGCTCCGGCATCCATGCCGTCGTGCGTCGTTATAATATATCATGCCTATGTAGTTGCTTCAGGTAAGCAGGTTAAAGACGCTCAACTCGCCGTGAATCCATCCATGGAGGCTTGGACTAGCATCACTGCTATGGCGGACTTCCTTATATCAAAGATATAAGAG
>Ga0105356_10000504_pt1 | contig 36890 bp, 28 predicted proteins | sample GOMGulsemesocosm_3_FD_83502 | JGI IMG/M metagenome (GOLD analysis project Ga0105356, IMG submission 83502) | Methane-oxidizing microbial communities from mesocosms in the Gulf of Mexico - GOM9D Gulf of Mexico | ecosystem: Environmental > Aquatic > Marine > Cold seeps | place: Gulf of Mexico...
GATATCGGTATATGTGAAGTAAACCGTATTTTTCATGGACGAAAAATTGAGCGTATATGGATATATTCACAGCGAGTTTACGTAATATGTGCCGATATCTAAATTATAATGCGCTTGCCCTGGAATTGAACATCCCCCCTACAGGATAAAACTTGACATAAAACTCAAACCCCATAAAACCTTGCAATTGTCATCAGAACGGTGCACATTAATAAAAGACCGACTAATCAGTCGATTATTAATAAACCAATGTCATCGCGAGTGTGATGTGCAAGTAATGAGTGAAATAAAAATAAATATGCCTATCGACCCAAACAATATTGCAGTGTCATTGCAGTCAATTCTTGATGCTCAGAAGTCAGCCTACCTCAAGGCGCCCGCGCCAACACGACAGGAACGTACGGCAAAGCTGTTAGCACTCAAAGCTGCACTGATCGCGCATCAAGGAAAACTCGTTACCGCGTTAAATGACGATTACGGACAGCGGCCAGAACAAGACACCATGGTCGCCGACATTCTACCCTGCGTGATGAATATCAATTATACGGTCAAGCATCTTAACAAATGGATGAAACCACAACGTCGCTCCGCCGGGCTATTACTTGCTCCAGCAACCATCCGTGTCGAATATCAGCCGTTAGGTGTGATTGGGATCATGGTGCCGTGGAATTTTCCAGTAATGTTATCTATCGGACCACTCATTACTGCTATTGCCGCTGGTAATCGCGCGATGATCAAGTTTTCTGAATTTACCCCACACACCAACACGGCCATTATTAACATGCTCGGTGAGGTTTTTGATGACAATGAAGTCGCATCGATTGAAGGAGAAGCGGATGTCGCCGCTAAGTTTTCTGCACTAGCCTTTGATCATCTCATGTTCACGGGCTCAACCGCTGTTGGCCGGCATGTGATGCGTGCGGCGGCAGATAACCTCACGCCAGTGACACTCGAGTTAGGAGGGAAATCGCCAGTGGTAATAGCTCCCGATATTCCTATCGCAACCGCAGTCGAGCGTCTAATCTTTGGTAAGTGTTTAAATGCAGGTCAGATTTGCGTCGCACCAGATTACATTCTATGTCCGGATGGCAAGAGTCGTGAGTTCATTGAAGAATATCAGCGCCAATTCAAAAAAATGTATGGCACCGCCACCGCTCGCCCTGATTACGCGAATGTCGTCAATGAAGCGCAACATACTCGTTTATTAAGCTGGTTAGATGACGCCCAAGCGCAAGGGGCAACAATTGTTCCCGCCGATGGTCAGGAAATAGACCGTCAATCGCGGAACTTGGCGACACAACTGGTTACCGGCGTGACTGACGATATGTTACTAATGCAGCAAGAAATATTTGGTCCAATCTTGCCTGTGATCGGTTACGACAGGCTCGACGAGGCATTAAGCTATATCAATGAGCGTCCTCGGCCACTCGCACTCTATATTATGAGTCTTGATAAGGCGACACAAACAAAGATCCTACAGCATACTCATTCAGGCGGCGTCTGTATTAACGATACCGTATTCCACGTTGCCGCAGAGGATGCACCGTTTGGTGGTGTTGGGGCTTCTGGCATGGGTCACTACCACGGCAAGGAAGGTTTCTTAACATTTTCCAAAGCAAAGACAGTATTAGCTCGCGGCGCCACGCTAAATACAGGTAAACTAGTCCATCCTCCGTATGGCGGATTTATCCAGAAAATGCTGCTTAAGATCTTCTTACGCTAATTAGCCACAATAAAAGACGGTCCCTTACGCCTAATGCCAGTCAGTTAAAAATATGCTACGGATGAAGCGCGGCTACTCCCGTCCTTTATCGTCCTAAATTATAAATTGGCCAATGAAAAAAAAATGAGGGACGATTTTTTAGTATTTTTCGCAGGACGCGATAAAATACGGTATTGAATAGACAATTAATCATTTAAGATTAGCGATAAAATAACGGGTCGCCTTTCTTTGGGGTACCTTATCTTTGGCGAAGCGCAAATTGGTCTGGAACCAATTAGAACAGCCAAAGGCTGGCCCGCAGGGTGAAATACACGGATGTATTTCATAAAGAAAGGTATCTGGTGTGCGTATAATAACGTCAATTAAAAAGATTAAGCTGACAAGCACGTCAAAAAAATTCACTGAATTAATAATTATTAGCTTAACTGACCAACATTGTGCTTACGCCGTCTTTTAATGAGAACATTGTGAAAATAAGTAAAAAACAACAAATTTTAGATAGCGCGCTAAGCCTGTTTAGCACCAAGGGAATCGACGCAACGTCGACCGCCTCTATTGCCAAAGCAGCGCAGGTGGCTACTGGTACTCTGTTCCATCACTTTCCTAATAAACAACGTCTGGTCCATCAGCTCTATCTAGCAATAAAGCATGATTTGTCGCTCCAGTTCACTCCGCTGCAAACACAGGATACCAACGAACTTGAGCCACTAGCAAAATCGCTATGGAATAATGCGTTAGACTGGGCAATACAGTATCCTCAGAAACTAAAATTTTTTCAATTGGCCTCGGTCTCTCAGCTCCTGAGTGTTCAAGAGCAAGCTGACGCTATGGCACAAGAACTGGGGGTCATTATGCAGCTAATCACCAAAGGGCAACAATCGGGAGACTTTGCGCCACATCCGATTGAGTTAGTAGCACTAAACTGTCAGGCGCAATACTTAAGCGCCAGTAATTTTTATATCGATAATCCAGCTCTTACTAATGACCAACACTATCGTGATGCGTCATTTTGTATGTTTTGGAATGCCCTGCGACCATTGTCATAAATTGGTTAGCGGCGTTTAATATCGTAAACCCCTTCGATGGCTGTAAGTTTTTTCGTCAGTCGCGAGAGAATACTCTGACTCTCGACTTCCAACGTCAGTCCTATTTCAGCAATCTGAGTCGACTGATTAGTCTGAGTATTCATTCCCAACATATTGACCTTCTCATTGGCAATAACATTGGTCAAATCGCGTACTAACCCTGTTCGATCAGTCGCATAGAGCGTCAAGTCAACAGTATAACGACTACTCGACTCCTGCCCCCAATTAACTTCAACATTACGTTCGGGCTGGCGTGATAAGAGCACTTTTAATTGATCACAATCACTGCGGTGAATCGAAATACCCTTCCCTTGTGTAATGAAACCGTCGATGATATCACCGGCGATGGGCTGGCAACACTTAGCCATGTAGGTCAGCAGATTACCGACGCCCTCAACTACCACATCACTTTTACCGATATTGGTTGATCCGGGCGCAGGTTTTGTCTGCTTCAGCACGGGCTCCTTTGGAGGTGCAGCGTGTAGCGACTGTAAAAAATTGACTAACGCATTAATTCGAATATCGCCACACCCTACTCCAGCAATAAGATCATCGATATTTTTCGTGTTATATCGACCCACCGCATCCTGAGCATCGCTAAGCTTTAATCCGATATTATTGAGCTCTACTTCCAGAATTTCTTTACCCGCGTGTAGATTTTTATCACGATCAAGCTGCTTGAAAAAGTGCTGTATTTTTGAACGAGATCGGGAAGAATAAACGTAACCTAGTCTTGGGTTTAGCCAATCACGCTTCGGGTTTGGCTCTTTGGCGGTAAGGATTTCAACTTGCTCTCCTGTCTGCAATTTGTAGGTAAAAGGCACGATACGATTGCTAATCTTGGCACCAATACACCGGTGTCCTACTTGTGAGTGAATATAATACGCAAAATCTAGCGGTGTACATCCCCGTGGTAAATCAATCACTTCGCCAGTTGGCGTATAAACATAAATCCTGTCATCAAAGACCTGAGAACGCACTTCATCGGCGAGATTACTACTATCTTTAACATCATCCTGCCATGCTAAAATTTTACGTAACCATTCAATCTTACCCTCAAAACCGGTGTCTTTGGTCGCGCCAACACCCTCTTTGTAACGCCAGTGAGCCGCTACGCCCATCTCAGCATCCTGGTGCATTTGCTCAGTACGGATTTGAACCTCGATAGTGCGCCCTTCAGGCCCAACGACGATGCTATGGATAGATTGATAACCATTGGCTTTCGGGTTAGCAACATAATCAGAAAATTCACTCGGCACATGATGCCACAACGAATGTAATGTGCCTAAGGCGCCATAACAGTCCTGCATCTTGTCCACCACAACTCGGATCGCTCGCACATCAAATAATTGCTCAAAGGCAATATTTTTATTATCCATCTTCTTCCAAATCGAATAGATGTGCTTTGGCCGGCCATAAACCTGCGCCGTTATCCCATCCCCCGTAAGCCCATTGGACAGCGTATCGACGAACTTGGCAATGTATTCTTCTCGCTCTAGGCGGCGCTGATCGAGTAGTCTTGCGATTTTCTTATACGTTGTAGGATGGAGATAACGAAAAGATATATCTTCCAATTCCCATTTAAGTTGACCTATACCTAGACGATTTGCCAAAGGCGCATAAATGTCAGCGATTTCACGTGCGGCCAACACCTTAACTTCTTCGTCGTGGTCCTTGATTTCACGTAAATATGCAACACGTTCCGCTAATTTAATCACCACGGCGCGTACATCGGCCACCATGGCCATCAACATCCGACGTAAATTATCGACTTGAACTCCCGAGAGATTACGCCCTTGACCATGCAATGTTTTAATGGCTGCCATTTCAGCGACATTCGTTAATAGCCCATAAACATTATCACCCGCCAACGCAATGATACTGTCACTGTCAAGCAGGTCAAGTTCATACCATGGATAGATTAACGCCGTCATCAACGTTTCTAAATCCATATGCATCGATTGCAGTATTTCCGCCATCTCGCGAGCCTTGAGGAGAACAGAGGCTTGCTCATCATCGACCGCCTTATTGGCCAAGGTTATATACAGTGATTTGAGGTCGGCTACCTGTACCATCTCTAAACCAAAATTCCCTACCCAACGATCAATATCAAACTCGCCATCGAGATGACCTTCTCTAACTGCAACCATTTTTGTTTATCCTAAGCGTTTTTTTACCCGTTTTGGCTTGGTTTTAACTTTAACAAACAATGCCATAGATTCAACATGTTTAGTGTTAGGAAACATGTCCATCGCGCAAATTTTCTGCAACTGATAATCTTGTTCACAGATAACTTTGCTGTCTCGCTCTAATGATGCGGGCTCGCAAGACACGTATACTATACGTTGTGGCTGTAATTGCGATAATTGGCGACAAATATCCATTGCTCCATCTCGCGCCGGGTCAAGTAAAATTTTATCAACTTTTTTACGTAATTTACCGCTAAACCATTGTTGTTCACTCAACGGCTGGGCAAGATTACAGTGAAAGAACGTCGCATTATCGATATTAGCTTGAGTCGCATTATCTTGTGCCTGTTGCGCCATTTCTTTAACGCCTTCAACACCCACCACTAATTTGACGCGTTTAGCCAGCTCGAAGCTGAAATTACCAATACCACAAAACAGATCCAGCACCGTGTTGTCTGGTTTTAAGTCCAACCACTCGATTGCTCGCGCGACCATTTTTTCATTTACTTGTTGATTAACCTGAATAAAATCTCCAGGACTAAACGCTAGCTCGACGTCGTTGAGGCGATACACAAGCGGCGACACTGGCGTATCATCAAGCGATACCACTTGCTGCTTATCGAGCTCGAGTAACACGGTCATGTCGTGAGTCTTACCAAATGCATCAAGCTTATCTCTATCTTGGGGAGACAAATTGCTTAAGCTACGAAACAATAGGGTATTTTGGCCATCGCTGGCAATCACTTCGACATGACCTATCTTTTCACGTGCCGCCAAACTATCAATAATTAACGCGAGCGGCTCAAAAATATTGCTAAAAGGTTTAGCTAACACATTACACTGTTGAATTTTTACGATATCGCTGCTGGCTTTCTTTCTAAAGCCTACCCGCAGTTTTTTATTTTTCTCTATCTTTACCGCAATGCGACCACGGCGGCGATAATGCCAATCGGGTGATTCTATCGCCGGCGCCCAACTTAGCGTCTCAGAGTCTTGTCCGAGGCGACTTTTAAGAGCCAACTCTTTATAATTAAGCTGGTCTTCACCGCTCATATACTGAGTTTGACAGCCACCACAGAGCTCAAAATGCGAGCAACTCGGCGAGATGCGCTGCTCACTGGCTTGAGTAATTTCTAATAATTTAGCACTGGCCCAACTCTTATGTTCATCTACTATCTGGATCTTAACCTGCTCTTGTGGCAGTGTCCCCGGCACAAAGACCACCTTGTTTTCAACATAGGCGACGCCTTGACAGGCTAAATCTAACTTTTCAATAGTCACTGATTGTTGTTTTCTAATTTTTTTAATTTGTTTTTTCTGGCTATAAAAATTTGGCATACTGTTGATACTACTTAATTAATTTGAATGAATTTACTGTTACAAAAATAACCGCTCGGTGCTATTATACTACTAATACGATGACGCAATCGCGTTTCCGACTCTTTCGATAAAGGCCATTTTCCCACGAATGATTCCTACAGCCAATTATAGTCTGCGCTCTTGGGTATTTACTATCACTTTAGCGCCTACCATCTTAGTTAGTTTAATGCTTGGCGGATTTTTCACGCTTAGCCTTTTCAATGAACTCGAAAGTACACTCGAAGATCAAGGGATCAATATTATCACGCCTTTGGCGATCACCGCCGAGCACAATTTACATAACAACAATCGAGAGGCACTAAAAAACCTTATCGACCGAATGCATCGCACCCATTCGCCGCTCATCAATTCGATTGCGGTTTATAACGAGCTAAACGAACTGTTTGTGACCAGTAACTATCATCGGATGATCGGTAATTTGAACAGTTTTTACGCCGCACAATTACCCCAAGAGTTAAAAATAACCACCAGTGATGATCATATTATTATCACCACCCCAATTACGTCAGAGCAAAACACCTCACATAATGTTAATAACCAGCAGCAAATTATTGGTTACATAGTGATGCAACTTAATAGTCACAATACTCTGCTCCAACAGCATCGAGTCGCAGTCACCACCTTTATTATAATTTTGCTGGGTATCCAACTCAATTTATTCTTTACCTTTCGCTTAATTAACAATGTCACAAAACCGATATCGGAAATGGTGAGGGCCGTGGTTAAGATAAGAGAAGGAAAGCTAGACACCCGGCTCCAGGGCAACCTAATTGGTGAACTCGAAATATTAAAGCGCGGTATCAATGCCATAGCAGGCTCCCTTAAAAGTTACCATGACCGGATGCAGCACAATATTGATAGCGCGACCAGTGAATTGCTTGAATCGATGGAGCAAATCGAAATAAAAAATGTTGAACTCGATATTGCAAACCGTAGGGCACAGGAAGCAAACAGAGTTAAATCAGAATTCTTAGCCAACATGTCCCACGAATTACGCACCCCACTCAATGGCGTTATTGGTCTGACGCAGCAGTTGTTAAAAACGCAATTGCTACCAAACCAGATCGATTCATTACAAATAATCGAGCGTTCCGGTCAGAGTCTCTACAATCTTATTGAAGATATCCTCGACTTCTCAAAACTCGAGGCCGGTAAACTACACCTGGATAGGACGTCTTTTAATCTGCGTGACACTATTGATGATGTAACGAATATCCTTGCGACTCAGGCTCTCGAGAAAGACATTAGACTGATGATTGACATTAGCCCTAAGACCCTCGATAACGTTATTGGTGATCAACAGCGACTTCAGCAGATACTAACCAATCTCATTGGTAACGCGATAAAGTTCACAAAGAAAGGCAGCGTTAGACTTAATGTTTATTCCAAACAGCTTTCAGAGGCAAAGCATCGATTGTGCTTCGATATCATTGATACCGGCATAGGTATTAGCCGCGAACAAATACCTCGACTATTTAATGCATTCGAGCAAGCAGATACCAGTATTAGTAGGACATATGGCGGCACAGGGTTAGGCTTGGTGATCACAAAAAAATTGATTGAGGAGATGGGCGGCAAAATATCATGTGCTAGTGAAGTGGGTATTGGCTCTCAATTTTCTTGCAACATTTTGATTGGTGAAAGTAATATAAAGCCACAATTTCACGTTAACGCGGTCGTCAGCGGACGCGTACATATGTTTTATAATAGCATCGAACAACGTGATATTTTACTAGCGCAGCTCAATCATTGGGACGCCCAAGTGGACATCACCAATGATCCTGATACATGGTTAGAGCAACAAAGAAGTAACGAGTATAACAGTGTAATCATCTGTGTCTCTGGTCCGTATAACGATCTCAGTCCGCTAAAAAGATTAGTGGCAGACATACCAAAATCTGTCAACTCTACAATTTTGATAAATAGCAATGACTTGATTCTACACCAAACCATTATCGCGTTAGGTGTGAAGTATTGCCAGATTGAACCGATCAGCATGAAGCGATTATTTAATAGCATCGAAGGCATCGAGACCTACTCGACATCTTTAATTTCTCACCCAGTGAAACACGCAATTACCTACCCTAATAAACGTGTGCTATTAGTCGATGATAATGCAGCAAACCTCAAACTAATTAGTACAATATTACAGGATAAAGTGGGTTCATTCGTTCAAGTCAGTGATGGTGAGGAAGCCGTAGCAGCCTGCCGCCATACTAAGTTTGATATTATCTTCATGGACATTCAAATGCCTGTCTTAGATGGCATTCAAGCGACTGCTATTATCCGAAAACATGGAATAAATCAATTAGTGCCTATTGTCGCAACCACTGCTCATGCGTTGGAAGAAGAGAAACAGATCTGGCTCAATAAAGGAATGGATGACTTCTTAACCAAACCATTACGTGAAAATATGATCGATCAAATCCTTGCCCATTGGTTGGACTCAAGTCACTCGCATAATGCAAATTACCAGGGCTTGTTAACGACAAATGCTGCCGCAGAGCCAAAAAATCAAGACAATAATCATGTCAATTGGAATGACTCACTTGAGCAGGCAATGGGTAAAGAAGATCTGGCGCTAGATATGCTCAGTATGTTGCTCGATAGCATTCCAGCGACGATCATTTCCATCGAAACAGCAATCAGTGGTCAGCAAAGCAGTGAGCTGCTAAAAATCATTCACAAACTTCACGGCGCATGCTGTTATACTGGCGTGCCTCAATTGAAGAAGCTATCTTATTCAATTGAGAGCGAACTAAAAAGACATGCAGAAATTTCCGATATCGAACCCGAGCTATTGGAAATATTAGATGAATTACAGCTAGTGGCCACCATTGGTGCTAATCACCTAGCTAACGAAAGCGAAGATAAATAATGACTAACAAGCCTGGTTTTTTCACCCGCATTAAGGCATTGAGTTTTGAGCAGCAATTATTGTTGGCCAATGTATTGACCGAACGTATGCTCCCCAACTATCGCCTCTTTAGTGAGAGTGTCGATTTTGGTGAATCGAAAGTGTTGGAGACCATCGTAGATATCATTTGGCAAAAGCTGGCCAAACACCCGGTCAAACTAAACCTTGAGGTCCAGCAAAACAAATTATTCGAGCAAACACCTGAGCTTAGTGATTTCGATTGCTTTGGTGTCGTTCCCGCTATCGATTGCGCGATGGCCATTAACACCATGCTGGTCGCTTTAGAACAGAAAATGGACGAGGATTTGATCAACATCTCGAAGCTTTCAAGTTCTACTGTCGCCAGCTATATCAGCGCCATTGAGGGGGAGATCAGTGACGAAGCGCTATTTAACCACGAAATGATGTTAGAAGAACGTGAACTACAGGACTACTTGCTTGGTCGTATCGAGACACAGCCAAAACCGAACACAGAATTTGTCAAAGAGTTACGACAAGAATTTAAAGCCTTCGGCATCAGTAATATCGGTATAGAAGGTTAATCGCCGCTCGATAGCGTCCCGTTACTCCTGAACAATAAAAGCCGCATCATGATGCGGCTTAATTTTAGCAGAAGGCTTAAGAATCCGCTCGGCACATAAACTTTTTATCTTGCACATGGATCTTAATCTTCTCACCATTAGCAATATATTCCGGTACTTGAACCACTAATCCTGTCTCAAAGTTTGCTGGTTTCGTACGTGCACTCGCCGATGCGCCCTTAATCGATGGAGAGGTCTCACTAATCACTAACTCTACCCATTGCGGTAAATCGATACCCACGGCAGTATCATTGATTTCCAAAAGTTGAAGTCCTCTAGTGTCTTGAGTTATGAACAATAATTCATCTTCGATGTCGACTTTATTGAAGCTAAATTGACTGTAATCTTCATCGTCCATAAATATATATTCGTCACCATCGATGTACGAAAAGCTAACCGCGCGAATATTGAGCTCTAACTGTTGAAGCTTCTCATCGCCTTTGAAGCGTTGTTCAACTTTGGATCCGCTTTCAATGTCTTTAAATCGCATCTTATATAGCGTAGCTGCACCACGCGCACTCGGATTTTGTACGAATATAGCTTTCACTAACAGCTTCTTTCCATCGAGCTCGACGGCCATGCCGCGTTTTATTTCATTTGCGTTGGTCATAATTATCCCCAAATAGCGTGTACAAACATTAAAGTAATGAACAGTGGACAAACAAAACGTACGTACCACGGCCAAATTTTCCAGAATAGACTGTCTTGTGCCTCTGCGAACCCTCGCTTTATCTCAGCTAATGCCTGATCACGATGCCATATCCAACCCGTAAACACACAAAAGAACAAGCCTAAGATAGGCTGACTATACTGGGTCGTGATCATGATGACCAAACCAAACAGCCAGTCAAAATTAAACACAATTGTCAGACTTAATAAGGTTACCAGTGCACCGATGCTCCAACTCGCTTTCTTGCGTGCTACGCCGTGACTCTCAACAACATAAGCGACCGGTACTTCGAGTAATGAAATAGACGAGGTTAACGCCGCGAGTGACATCAGTAAAAAGAATGCGAATGAAACGACTTGCCCAATCGCCCCCATCTGTTCAAACAAGGCGGGTAATACCGTAAAGATCAATGTATCGCTATCGTGTAACACACCGTTTTCATCGAAAATTTCCACCCCGTATTGCGCTGCTACATACATCGCAGGGATGATAAGTAGCCCAGCAACGAACGCCAAACCAACATCGAGTAGCGTTACCCAGGCACCGACACTAACAATATTTTCTTTGCTCGACAGATATGAACCATAGATAAGCATGCAGCCAACGCCAAGTGACAGCGAGAAGAATGCTTGACCTAACGCGCTAATGATCAAATCAGCTTCTAGCACACGACTAAAGTCAGGCAGTAAATAATGCTTCAAACCGGCCATCGCGCCGGGTTGAGTCAACATGTAACCAATCAGCAACAGTAGCAGCACTACAAGTGCTGGCATCATGCCTTTGGTCCAGCGTTCGATGCCATTACTGACACCGGCGCCAATAATCAAAATCGTCGCCACCATAAAGACCAAAGTGAACGCCACATTACGCTCAACGGAAAAGCCAGTTAGCCATTGGTTAACTGGCGACAAGCCAACACCATTGGCGAGCGGCGCCAATGAAAACGAAAAAAGCCAGCCAGCAATAATGGCATAAAAACTTAAGATCACCGCCACCGTTAAAAGTCCTGCTATACCGACCACACGCCCAAGCGCCTTGACCTTAGCGTTATTACTTAACATCGGCAATGCAATGACGGCATTCGCCCTAGCGTGACGACCGACGATTAATTCGGCCATTAACGCTGGGTATGCAAGACAGAAGGCTAACAACAGATAGACAAGAACAAACGCGCCGCCACCGTTACTCGCGACTTGGGTTGGAAAGCCCCAAATATTACCTAAGCCCACAGCGGCGCCCGCTGCGGCCATAATAAACCCTAATTTAGAACTAAATTGACCACGTTCCACGAAACACCCTTTGATAGTAATACACGTTGTTTGAACACAAAAAAAGGCGGTGCAAACCGCCTTTGATTCATCGTTTATAAATTATGCTTTTGGGTATTGAATATCACTAGCATCTTTTAACGATTGGATGAAGGCGCGGTAAGTCACATCAGCATTGCTACGTTCCATACGCTGGATAATTGCGGTTATACTCTCTGCCGTATCAGTCGCTTCGTTAACACTATTTAATGCCACGATTGCTTCACCTGCTGCAGTGGTAACCAACTCGTTGCTATCACTCGCTTTAGCCAACTTAAATGCAGCCGTCACTATCGCAGGATCAATATCGCGATTGGTGCGTAAGATCGCGGCTTTTTCACTGACCGCGATATCGCTTACCTGTTCACCATTGTTCCATGCGGTCAAATATTGTTGTGCCTTTTCTTTGGCAAGCTCTTGCGCTTTCTGAGCTTTAAGACGCTGTGAAATAGACTCGGTCACGGCGCTTAGTGCCTTAACTTCACTCGGGTTGTGCTCTTTCTTACGGATAACAACCAGATGATCAGGGGTTATTTCTAATACGTCAGAGTTCACACCTTCGAGCAATACCGGATCAGAAAATGCAGCGTTAAGCACTAAAGGCTGTTGTAGCAATTGTGGTGGTGTCGCGCGACTAAACACTGCGGTTGTTTGCACCGTCGTTTCGATTGCCGTCGCTGCTTCAATAAGGTTCTCAGGAACTTCAAACGCGAGATCAGCTAATTGCTGCTGCAATTCGAAGAATAACTCTTTTGCAGCCTCAGTTAACAACTCTTGTTTAATGTCAGCTTGAACATCAGAAAAAGGCTTAGTGGTGACATCTTCAGCATCAGTTACCAACAAAATGTGAAAACCAAATTCAGAACGCACTACTTGTGACGTTTCACCCTTAGCTAAGGAAAAAGCCGCCTGATCGAATTCTGGGTCCATCACACCGACGTCAATCCAATCTAAATCACCACCATTTTCTGCACTGAACGTATCTTGCGAGAGCTCTTTAGCTAACCCAGCAAAGTCTGCACCGCCGGCCAATTGCGCTAGAGCCGCTTCAGCACTCGCCTGTGCACTAGCTTCATCATCACCAAATTCGAATAGGATATGAGAAACGCGGCGACGTGGGTCACTTTGATACTGAGTGAGATTGTCTTGATAGCTAGCTTCAACTTGCGCGTCATCAACCTCAACCTTACTAACGAGGTCAGAAACCTTTAATTCTACATACTCAAGGCTAAGTGTTTCCTGGGTCTGGAACTGACCGCTATTAAGCTCGTAGTAGTCACCAATCTCTTGCTCATTGACTTGAACGGTGTCGACAAAATCATTGGCTTTAACTTCGATGTAACGAATATCGCGGGTTTGTAATTCTAATTTAGCAATCACATTGGCTTCATTTGCCAACGTGAAATCGGAGCTGACGAGAGTAGCGATAAGTTGGCGGCGTGTCATGTCAGTACGTAACATGTCACGGAATTGTTCAACACGGTAACCGGATTGACGCAGTAAGCTCTGATAGCGATCGTTGTTAAATTCGCCATCCACTTGAAACTCTTGCATCTGGCGAATCGATTGCTTAATTTCTTCATCACCGACACGCAGGTCCATGTTCGCCGCCGTTTGTAATAGCAGCTCTTGAGCAACCAAACGCTCGAGAACGTTATTACGTACGTTGTTCATGTAGGTCGCATCATTAGCAATCGCCTGAAACATTTCACCAAACTGCTGTTGCAGTCTCGTACGCTCTTGCTGAAATTCCTGCTCAACTTGAGCCGAGGTAATTGTTTTCCCATTAACGATTGCGCCAGCAACTTCGCTGCTACTGCCAAGGTAACTACCAATCCCAGCGAGTGCAAATGATAAAATAACTACTACTAGAATCGTCTTGGCTACTACCCCTTGAGATCCTTCCCGAATTTGTTCTAACATCAGAGCCTCTTTCTTGTTTTTATACCAACTGACTTAATGAAAAATCATTAAGTCGATTTCATTGGTGTTATGTCGTCTAATCCACTGCGTATAAAACCATCTATTTAATGGAATAGTATTACGCGACATAGATTAGCAATTAGATTAATAAATTGGCCACATCATAGCAGCAATCAACAGGCCAATCTATATGTTAAAGCCCATTGTGCTCATGAATTAAGCAGTCATACCAATCCGCATTTAAAATTGGTTTTCAGGCAAAAAAAATGCGCCTCAAAGAGACGCATTAATAATTTGGCGGAGTGGACGGGACTCGAACCCGCGACCCCCGGCGTGACAGGCCGGTATTCTAACCAACTGAACTACCACTCCTTAATTCTTTATCGAAACTTATTCTTAGTTGACACTATCTTTAAGTGCTTTGCCTGCTTTAAAAGCTGGAACGTTAGCAGCTGCAATCTTGATCTCTGCACCCGTTTGTGGGTTACGACCAGTGCGAGCAGAACGTTGACGTACTTCGAAAGTACCAAAACCAACTAGAGAAACTTTATCGCCCTCTTTTAGAGCATCGGTAACAGTCTCGATAAATGCATCCAGTGCACGACCTGCGTTAGCTTTTGAGATATCTGCGCTTTCAGCCATTTTATCAATAAGTTGTGATTTGTTCATGTCATCCCCTTCAGTTTTTCTTGTTACAACAGCCTTAACGTCCTGGACTGTATCTTTTTTTATTGGTCATTACACAACATTGTATAATGACATTTTAATTGTGTTGCTCTAAAAAGAGAATTTGCCGCAACCTAGCGCCAACACTGCTTTATAGCTAATCAACGTAGTTAGGCTACCACAGTTTTTAACATTTAAAAGTACTTTTTTAAAAAAATCGGATTTTTTTTCCTCTTTTGGTGATATGAGCTAATTTTTTACACAAAATCCTTGCGGATCATGCTCTAACGCTAAAGTTAACACCTCGTCAATCCATCGTACGGGGTGTATTTCTAGGTCGCCAATAACGTTGTCAGGTATGTCTGCAAGGTCACGTTCGTTCTCATAAGGAATCAAAACCCGCTTAACACCACCACGATGAGCCGCCAAAAGTTTTTCTTTAAGACCACCAATAGGTAGTACTTCACCACGTAGGGTGATCTCACCTGTCATCGCAACATCGCCGCGTACCGGATTACCGGTAAGGCTAGAAACCAGTGCCGTACACATGGCTATACCTGCGCTTGGACCGTCTTTGGGTGTCGCACCTTCAGGAACATGCACGTGGATATCACGTTTCTCATGAAAATCATCGTTAATACGTAATTTTTCACTACGCGAACGCACCACGGTCATTGCCGCTTGAATTGACTCTTGCATCACATCCCCCAGGGAGCCGGTATAGGTCAATTTCCCCTTACCAACGACTGAGGCAGTTTCTATGGTGAGTAAATCCCCGCCGACCTCTGTCCAAGCTAGGCCGGTAACCTGACCAATCTGATTACTACCTGCAGATTTACCGTAATCGAACCGCTGTACGCCAAGATACTCATTAAGGTTCTTATCATCGATAATGACCTTACCTACAACTTCTTTTAGCAATAGCTGTTTCACTGCTTTTCGGCACAGCTTGGAGATTTCACGTTCCAGAGAACGGACCCCGGCTTCACGGGTGTAATAGCGGATGATACCGATAATGGCACTATCACTAATCTCAATTTCTTTCGCTTTTAAGCCGTTACGCTCAATTTGTTTGTCGAGCAAGTGCTGTTTAGCAATATTAAGCTTTTCATCTTCTGTATAGCCAGAAAGACGAATGACTTCCATGCGATCCAGCAGTGGTCCTGGAATGTTCATTGAGTTAGAGGTCGCGACAAACATCACATCAGACAGATCATAATCGACTTCGAGATAGTGATCATTAAAGCTATTGTTTTGCTCAGGATCTAATACTTCAAGTAACGCAGAAGCGGGATCGCCACGCATATCAGAGCTCATCTTGTCGATTTCATCGAGTAAGAATAATGGATTTTTAACCTCCACTTTCGCCATTTTTTGAATTAATTTACCTGGCATCGAGCCGATATAAGTACGGCGATGACCACGGATCTCCGCCTCATCACGCACGCCGCCCAGCGCCATGCGAACATACTTTCGTCCGGTCGCCTTGGCGATAGACTGACCTAACGAGGTTTTACCCACACCAGGAGGCCCTACCAAACATAAGATAGGCCCTTTGAGTTGACGCACCCGCGATTGGACTGCTAAATACTCAAGGATCCGTTCTTTGACTTTCTCTAAGCCAAAGTGATCGGCATTGAGTACAACTTCCGCCTTAGCTAGATCTTTCTTAACCTTGCTACGCTTCTTCCACGGTACCGAGATCATCCAATCGATATAGCTGCGTACCACTGTCGCCTCAGCAGACATTGGTGACATCATCTTAAGCTTTTGTAATTCACCTTCGGCTTTTTTCCTAGCGTCGCTAGTCATGCCAGAGTCTTTAATCTTTAATGCCAGCTCTTCCATTTCGTCGGGCGTATCGTCAAGCTCGCCGATTTCTTTCTGAATAGCCTTCATCTGCTCATTGAGATAATACTCACGCTGAGACTTTTCCATCTGTTTCTTAACCCGACCACGGATCTTCTTTTCCATGTGCAGCAGGTCAATCTCAGATTCCATCATCGTGAGTAAAAACTCTAAGCGCTCATTAATACTCTCGATCTCGATAACTTGTTGTTTATCTTCGAGGCTTAATGTCATATGTGCCGCCATTGTATCGGCTAAGCGCGCTGCGTCATCGATACCGGATAACGAAGTCAATACTTCAGGTGGTATCTTCTTATTGAGTTTAATGTATGAATCAAATTGCGCGACGGCGGTGCGGATCAAGACTTCTTGCTCAAGATCGTCAAGCGGCGTCGTTGCCAGGTATTGTGCGTCGGCACTGAGCAGATCATCACTAATGGATAGTTTATTGATCCGTGCGCGTTGTAAGCCCTCAACGAGAACCTTGACGGTACCATCAGGGAGCTTCAAAAGCTGTAAAATAGTCGCTACCGTACCGACTTCATATATTTCGTCAATCTTAGGGTCGTCGACGTTAGAATCTTTTTGGGCAACGAGTAAAATTAATTTATCTTGTTCCATCGCCGCCTCAAGGCAGCGGATAGACTTTTCTCGGCCAACAAATAGTGGGATCACCATGTGCGGATATACGACGACATCTCGCAATGGTAAAACAGGAATATCAATGCGTTCTGAGCGCTCTAAAGGCATGTTTTTCTCTCTCAATATGATCCACAAGTACTAGTAATAAATATATTGGGCTGATTCACTAAAATTCAACATTAAAATTGAAATAAATTTAATTGATCATGTATTTACCAACTAACTGCATGATTATTTAAACGCAAAAAAGGCGCCGATGGCGCCTTTACAGTCATACCCGTTGCATTAATGAAGTGACCTATTTTGTAATACCAGTTGCATTTAATAACTGACCACTTGTACTCGTTAAAATTGACGACTACGGCGTTGCTCTCAATCCCAATAGCCCGCTATTGGTCATTCGAGCGCCTTGTTCTCGACTATTTCTCTTCGCACAACAAGATCAAATAATTAATACAAATGGTGTAACGAGGATAAATGGATGAGAGCACATGTTCATAGTTCCCGACTGAGCATAAGCACCTACATCCGTGTAGGCGAGGCATTTATTTACGTATGTAGCTATTCTCGATAACTGCTCCGCGTTATCCTAATGCGCCACATCCATGTGGCAATCCATAGAAAATAAATAACGCTGCTGTCATTCATTTAAACCGTGAAAAATGATCAACTTTTTACTGCAATTGGTATCAGTAGTTACAACACTTATTTAACGCCTAATTCGCGTAATCGTTCATCTAAATAACTGCCTGCCGTGTATTGTTCCGACAAGACAACTTCAGGGTTAGGATGTAAGAATAATGGCAATGAGATGCGCGATTTTTCACTGCGACCACCCGTTGGATTAATCACGCGATGTATTGTTGATGGGTAATAGCCACCTGAAGCTTCCTGTAGCATATCGCCGATATTGATAATCAAGTTACCAAAATCACAAGGAACGTCATACCAACTACCGTCGCTCGCCACAACTTGTAAGCCAGGTTCGTTGGCGGCTGGTAATACAGTCAATAGGTTAATGTCGCCGTGTGCGGCAGCACGCACCGCACCAGGCTCTTCGTCACCCGTCATCGGCGGGTAATGGAGAACACGTAATAATGTTCCTTCACTGCCTTCGATCATCGACGGTAGCGATTGTCTGAACTTTGCTTTAACTTCGACAGGCGCATATTCTTCAATCCAGCCTAAGAGTTCTTGCGCTAAGGTATTCGCCAATGCGTAGTATTCCATGACTTGAGTCTTAAGCTCTGCTGGCATCTTGCCCCATGGATAACAATGGAAGTATTCTTTTATATCTCTGACACTATGGCCCTTGGCAGTCTCTGAAACGGAAGGAGGAAAATAGCCATCTTGAGTTTCTTTGCTAAAGAGAAAATCATGCTTGGCTTCACTCATAAAGAATTCATACCAAGTATCGTAAATCGCTTGGACTCGCTCCTTCGCAATAGGATGGTTGGTTAATACACCAAACCCGGTCTTGTGCAAGGATTCGACAAAACGCTGCGGCGCGTCAGTTGCGCTATAATCGACAGTTAAAACATTCATAATTAGAATCTCAAATAATATTAGCCGCATAAATTGTACGGTTTTATCTGACAAAATAGTATGATATCGCCTTAAACTTGGCAGGCTTTTAACAAAAGTGGGTGATAGATCACATCGTTCACACTATGTTCACGGCTCAATGGAAAAATAACGACTTCAAACCAATTAATTGATCGCTGGGTATTTAATACGGTTTGCTAGATAGCCTATCGCGATGTCATCATAAATAGAATCATTGAACAGACTAAGTAACTCAAAATTTTTGTAGACTAAATAAACTCGCCCGTGGATGCCATGTGGTGCTAATAGTTTTGCGCTAAGTTGCGCCGTCGGTAGGCTTGTTCGTTCGAAACGCTGCAGGCCCATTTTACTCCACTGTGCCAAGGTACGATAAGAATCGTCGTTAAGCGTTTGCATGTCAAAGCCTTTAGGCAATCTCACTTGCCTGCCCCAGGTTTGGTCGATATTCCAACCACTTGTGGCGAGGTATCGTGCGGCGGTTGCCAATGCATCCTGTGGATTCGCCCAAATATCTACCTTGCCGTCACGGTCAAAATCTTGATAACTATTAATCACTTGGGACGGTTTCATGTTGAGTAAGCCAAGTTTTCCTTGCCAATTACTTATCACTTCGACGTCCCCCAATGTTTGGTCAGACATCAACTTGATGGTATTAACAATCTCGGTCACAGGGATAGTGTTTGGATGAGAATAATTAAGTGAACTTAGCAGTGATAATGCTTGATAGCCGCGTACGGGTTGCAACAATTGATTGTTAATCCCCCAGATAGCCACTAAGAATCGCGGCTGTACTTTGTATTTTAATTCTAAACTTTTGAGTAATGGCAGGTTATTTTTATAATACAACCGTGTCTTATCAACTAACTGTTGATTAACGACTTGTTGAAGGTGTTGCTCTAGATACCCAAATGCACCGACTTCGTCTTCGCTCTCTGCCGCTTTACTACGCTCAGACTTTCTAACGCGCTTGATCTGTTTGAAGGCTAGTTCAACTTGCTCATCGGTGACAGATTCATTGCGCAGCACCTGCTTTAACTGCGAAAGTGATTGGCTAAATGATTGTGACATCGCTGTCCCGCAATAGCTCAACGCGAGCGACAACACAAAAGAAAAAACAAAAACCTTCATAAAACTACCACAATTCACTTACTTAGCCCGATTTTGCTTAAATTCTTTGAGTAAGTCAACTTCCGGCGGTGGGATTTGTAGATAAAAGCCCTGCTCTCTGATTTTAGCCATGACCAAGTGCTTATCGGCCATCGAGAGGTCGCGTTTTTGTAACGGCACCATCATGACAAACTTCGGACGTCCGAAGGTATTCATTAAAACCTTAGGCACCGGAGAGAAATCATCTCTTTTCTCAATATAGAGGTAGGTGTCTGCTTTTTTCGAACTTTTATATACTGATACTATCATTGTTGATTAAAAACCTGTTGGACGACTTGATAACTAATAATCGAGAATATACCATGAGCACTCATAAAAAATAATTATTAATAGCATTTGTTTGTTATTTTCAGGGATTATGACATGCCACAGATTAGTGCGCAGTTAAAAGGCAGCCTTTTTCCGCTATCGGTACTCCAATTAGAGGATAATAACCTCGATAAGCTAAAACAACAGCTCGCCAGCAAACTCGAGCAAGCGCCTTCATTTTTCTATCGCGCACCCTTAGTGATAAATATTGAGCATATCGGTGATAAAGAGCTAGACTTCTCATTGCTAAAACGCTCGATAGAAGAAAAAGACTTTATTTGCGTCGGAATTTGTAATGGTAGTCCATTGCAAAAGAAACAGGCACGTGTAGCAGGACTTGCAACGTTACAGCAGCCAAAAGCAGATAGCACTGCAAAGCCACGGTTATTAGAGGATGCTCAGGCGATAAGTGACAATGCAACGTCAATACCTGAGCAGAGTGAAGTTACCGCTAAGGGCGTTAAGATAGTTAAACAAAATATACGGTCTGGGCAACAAATCTACGCGCAGGGTTGTGATTTGGTCATTATCGGCGCAGTAGGCAACGGCGCAGAGGTGATAAGTGACGGCAGTATCCATATTTATGGTAAGCTGCGAGGTCGCGCCATTGCCGGAGCTAAAGGCAATAAAGAGAGCGCCATATTTTGTCAATCAATAGAAGCAGAGCTCGTCTCAATCGCGGGTACCTATTGGCTGAGTGAAGCAATACAAAAGACCCATTGGCAACAAGCGGGCTTTATTAAATTACAACAGGAGCAACTCATTGTTGAGGCGCTCCCAGCAACAAATAATTAAAGGAATGCATAGAATGGCTCAAGTTATCGTTGTTACATCGGGAAAAGGCGGTGTAGGTAAAACAACTTCGAGTGCTGCAATTGGCACAGGACTCGCTTTGAAAGGACACAAAACAGTCATTATCGATTTTGATATCGGTTTACGTAACCTTGATTTAATCATGGGGTGCGAGCGTCGTGTGGTTTACGATTTTGTCAACCTAATCAATGGTGAATCCAACGTCAACCAAACGCTGATTAAAGATAAAAGAGTGGATGGTTTATACATATTACCGGCATCGCAAACACGTGATAAGGATGCATTAACACGTGAAGGCGTTGGCAAAGTAATCGATGAACTCAAGCAATCATTTGAGTATATCATTTGTGACTCTCCAGCAGGTATCGAAGCAGGCGCAATGATGGCGCTTTATTACGCCGATCAAGCCATTGTCACCACGAACCCTGAAGTGTCATCTGTTCGAGACTCGGACCGAATCTTAGGCATTTTACAAAGTAAATCTCTGCGTGCTGAGCAGGGGCTAGAGCCAATTAAAGAGCATTTACTTATTACTCGTTATAATCCGAGCCGTGTTGATGAAGGTGAAATGTTAAGCGTCGATGATATCGTCGATATTCTCGCGATTAAGTTACTGGGAGTTATTCCAGAGTCGCAAGCGGTATTGAAGGCTTCTAATTCAGGAGAACCCGTAGTCCACGATAGTGAAAGTGACGCGGGACAAGCCTATGCCGATGCCATCGCACGCTTATTGGGTGAAGAACTAGATTTTCGCTTTATAACCCAAACCAAGAAAGGCCTATTTAAACGTATATTTGGAGGCAAGTAATGGCGCTTTTAGATTATTTTCGTAACAATAAAAAAAATACCGCGTCGCTGGCGAAAGAGCGTCTACAGATAATTGTCGCGCATGAGCGTAAGAACCGCATGAGCCCCGACTATTTGCCGCAGTTAAAGCAGGACATATTAGAGGTGATTGCCAAATACGTTAGCGTATCGGAAGATAAGGTCAGTGTTGAGTTTGAACAAAATGACGAACTAGCAGTGCTAGAGCTTAATGTCACGTTGCCTGATTATAAATAGATTGTAATCCTGCCACGTCGACCTATGTATATCTAGTAAAAAACAAAAAGCCACCTAATCGAAGTTAGGTGGCTTTTTTAATAGACTCAAATAATTAACGATAATTGGTATTATTCGAAGGTCGCACGGCTCGCCGCTAATTCTTCTTTAAATCCGTCGCTGCTTAACTGCGCTAAGTCGGCCAGCACGCCTTTTTCGATAAAGGGCTCTAGTCGCTCCATACAACTGGTGACCTCACCATCACACGACTGAAGTAGTACTGCCAAACGCACAAAATCCAAATAACTGATTTCAGCACTATTGTAATCTGGCTTAGCATAATAACGAGTCGATTCAACCAGATCACTACTGAAATTCCACGCCTTAACGATGGCGACACCAATGTGACAATGCAAGTCACTAATTGCTCGTTCTAGAAATTCAGGAGATGCAAAAACATCAGGATAACCATCCGCCTCAGTTAAGATAGGTAGCGTACCAATATTATGCAATAAAGCGGCAAGAGATAACGTATCTACTTGTAATGAAGTATGTTTGTTAGATTTTTGATATAGCGAAAATACGGCCATAGCAAAAGCTGCAACATCGGTAGAGTGCTGCCAAGTCTTCGCTAAATAGGTGGAAATAAGCTCATTTTCAGAAACGAATAACTGCTCCATCGCCAGCGCCATCACGATATTTTTTATTTGGCGCATCCCGATACGAGTCACCGCCGCCTGTAAGCTTTCAACACGGACAGCGCGACTATAATGCGTGGTATTTGCGATTCTGATTAAACGTGCAGACAACGCAGCGTCTTGCGTGATTAGCGCCGATATGTCACCCAAGTTACTATCAGGATCGGCGACAGCGTCGCGTACCTTCATTGCAATTTTCGGTAATGTTGGTAAAACAAGCTCATCTTTCTTTAGTTTGTCTATTAATATTGTTCTTAATGCGTTTGCAGTAGACATAAGCAATCCATTCCATATCTATAATACTAAGTAAAAAGTTTGGGTTAATTTACCCAAACAAAGGCTTAAACTAATATATCACTTTTTTAACAATTTCATACTCCCATTTACTTAAAATTGGTACAATGGTACGACAAGAACGTTTTAAATAACGCGTCGATAATGACAGCGATATCGGCACATGTGAAGTCAACCGTATTTTTCATGTTTAGCCAGGATGGTTACATTAGGGCAATGCACATGGCCGAGACGAAAAATTGAGCGTATAGGGACATATTCACAGCGAGTTTATGTAATATGTGCCGATATCTAGATTATAATGTGCTTACCGTGGCTGCAATTACACAGTACAAAACGAAAAAGTACGGTTGCTATAAATCACACTCATTCACAAAAATAAGTTATCGATTAATGACAAACACCACGCTTCCTCTCACCGCACTGGGTGATCTCAACGCGCAGCATATTTTTTACCTACCGACGCCACCTATCCTTCCGATAGGTAAACTGACGACGCAATCGTTAATCGAAGTCAACGGAAATCATTGGCGCAAGATATTGACGATCATCGCAAAACTAATGTGTAAAGAAGATGACTGGAAAACGCTGCGAGATACTCGACTACTCGATGAGGTCGGGTTTTACTTTGGAGACGCATTACAGTTAAAGCCACAGCGGCAACATTATGTTTGCGGTAAAGCCCATTGGGACACTCTGAAACTGACGCCGTCGGATGACGGTTTTATATCATGTGATGAGACAGGTAAAGCGTGGAGGATGCACGGCAAGAACAGCACTGTGTGGTTACTGCCCTACCCTGATTATCGCCAATTTAACAATGCGTTAGTCGCGTTGGTAAAACAGTGCTGAGATAACCGCTACCATTAGAGGCAGCGGATATAGTGGATTACTAGCTATCACCTTCAAACTGACCGGCTTTGGCCAATGCACAGGCTTCTACCGATAGGATATCGGCGTAGCCTTGTGAGCTTTCAGGATTTAGACCATCGCTGGCTTCCATCGAAGAATCTTCTTCATTATAGAGTGACGCTGCAATGTCAGTCATCTCGTTGAAGAACACGTTACCTTTGTAAAGACCGAGTTTGACGGTACCAGTCGCACTGGCGGTCAGCGTCTCAATCCCTTGCATCGCCGCTTTTGTCGCGGTATCAAATACACGCCCGTCATAAATTTGATCGCTAACTACGCGGCCCAGGCTCTGATAGAGCGCGGTGGCACGACGATCTAGAGTCGCTTGCAGAATATTCTGTAAACCCTGGCTTAGCAACTCCATGCCCGGCGCTTCATAGACGCCGCGACTCTTGGTGCCGATGATTCTATTTTCAAGGGCATTAGACATCCCAACACCATTACGCCCACCAATATCATTGGCTTTGCTCATCAGATCAAACGGGTTTAATGTTTCACCATTAAGTGATACCGCAACGCCCGCTTGATAGCTAATGGTTACCTCTTCAATTTTGTCGGGTGCTTGCAGTGGCCACACGCCCATGGTCGGCTCGACGATAAGCATCGATGTTTCTAAGCTCTCTAAGTCTTCAGCTTCGTGAGATAGACCCGCTAAGTTAGCGTCAGTTGAATACTTTTTCTTCATTCCGATAACTGCCGGAATATCAAACTTCGCTAAGTAATCCGCCATCTCACTACGACCGGGAAATTGTTCGAGCAACTCAGCATCACGCCACGGGGCATAAACTTCCATCTGCGGTGCTAGTGAGCGAGTATAACGTTCGAAGCGCATTTGGTCGTTGCCACGTCCCGTCGCGCCATGAGCCAAGATATTAACATTACGTGCCTTCATTGCCTTAATTAGGCCCTGCACCGTTACGCCACGCGCAATACCTGTAGTGTTCCAATAGCCACCATCATAGGTTGCGTTAGCTTTAATCGCGTCAAAACACGCATCCGCCATTTCATTTTTAAGATCAACCAGAATAGTTTCGGCGCCACAGGGATCCATCTTGCGCACGACATTTTGAATATCATCTTCGTCCGGTTGGGCTAAATCAGCTGAAAAACAAATGACTTCAATATTCTCTTCCATCAGACGCTTGGTTACGGTCTTGCTATCTAGTCCGCCAGAAACACAAACACCTACGGTTTTGCCTTGCAATTGTGATAATTTCATATCTGTTCACTCTATAATGCTGATCGGGCTCGGCCCATTTAAAATAATAATGTAACAATTTCAGCATCAATTCAATGCCTATATTGCCTTGCGTCAAACGACTTAAACGCACCAGATATCGGCACATTCAACAAGCTTGGCTATGTATGCGCTAACGATAAAGCAAAATAGAAATAAGCTCAACCCATAAACGCATATTTACCCACAAATAACGCCTAACTATTCATTCGCCGTAAAGCCCTGCTCGAATTATCGCCATCACTTATTCCACATCAACAAAGACGTTGCTTTTATTTGCCATAACCACTTTATCGCCCTAGAATGCGCGTCCAAAAATTGAACGAGAATTGCACTATGTTTACCCCTGAACTTCTATCTCCTGCCGGTAGCCTTAAAAATATGCGCTACGCCTTTGCCTACGGAGCAGATGCGGTCTATGCGGGACAACCCCGCTATAGTTTGCGCGTGAGAAACAATGAGTTTGATATCGACAATCTCGCTATCGGTATTAAAGAAGCTCATGATCTTGGTAAGAAGTTCTATGTCGTTAGTAACATTGCGCCGCACAATAGCAAGTTAAAAACCTATATTCGCGATCTGGGACCTGTGGTTGAACTATCACCAGATGCACTAATAATGTCTGATCCCGGCTTAATTATGCTGGTACGTGAGGCGTTCCCGCAATTACCAATCCATCTGTCGGTACAGGCGAATGCGGTTAATTGGGCGACCGTGAAGTTTTGGTCACAGCAAGGAGTCGAACGGGTTATTTTATCGCGTGAATTGTCGGTCGATGAAATTCGAGAGATCCGCCAAGCAGTGCCAGGAATGGAATTAGAAGTATTTGTCCACGGTGCATTATGCATGGCTTACTCTGGTCGTTGCCTCCTTTCAGGTTATATGAATAAGCGTGACCCTAATCAAGGAACCTGTACCAACGCCTGTCGTTGGAAATATGACGTACATGAGGCCAAAGAAGATGACACTGGAGACATAGTTGCCAGCGAGCCACAAATTGTTGAGCCAACCCAAATTGCTCCAACACTAGGAGAAGGCGCCACCACCGACAGTTTATACTTATTGCAAGAGCCCGGCCGTCCGGGGGAGTATATGCCAGCGTATGAAGATGAGCATGGTACCTACATTATGAATTCGAAAGACTTACGTGCCGTTGAGATGGTCGAGCCTCTGACGCAAATGGGCGTCCACTCATTGAAAATCGAAGGGCGTACTAAGTCATTTTACTATTGCGCTCGCACTGCACAAGTCTATCGTAAAGCGATAGATGACGCTGCAGCTGGTAAACCGTTTGATCCGGCACTGATGGGCACCCTAGAACATCTCGCCCATCGTGGTTACACCGAGGGATTCTTGCGCCGCCATAGTCATGACAAATATCAAAACTATGACTATGGTCACTCGGTTTCTACTAGCCAACAGTTTGTCGGCGAAATCACCGGACGTAATGCCATCGGTTGGGCAGAAGTTGAGGTCAAAAACAAATTTTTGGTCGGTGATAGCTTGGAGCTTATGACACCCAACGGCAATATTACCTTCACTTTGGAGCAAATGGTCAACCGAAAAGGCGAAAGCGTCGATATCGCTCCTGGTTCTCGTCATATCATGTACATCCCTGTCCCAACAGAGGTTGATCTTGAATTTGCCCTGCTGATGCGAAATTTTGAGGAGCATCAAGACTCACGTAATCCTCATCTATCGGTAGGTTAACGGCGGTGGCCTTACTTATTAAAGATAACTGCATCAATTGTGATATGTGCGATCCCGAGTGCCCGAACGACGCAATTAGCTATGGTAAGAAAATCTATGAAATAAATAGCGATTTATGCACCGAGTGCGTGGGTCACTACGATCAGCCAACCTGTATCGCTGTGTGCCCTATCGATTGTATTATCATCGACCCAGCGCGCATTGAATCACAAGACGATTTATATGACAAATACGTTGAGCTTCACCATAGCGATCAGATATAACCCTTATCAATCAATGATAAATATCGACAAAGTCTTAGCAATCCAATTTTACTTTTGTATTTATTGAACTAGACTCAATGTGCTTAGTCAGAAAGTGCCCATTGCAATCTAAGATAAATCAAGATTTTATGTTTGTTTTATCTCATCGCATCAGGCTGCTATGGCAACAAAGCTATGCAATTGATAATTAATAAATGGATGGAGAAAGGCTACTATGATAATTACGAAAGGTCGCGTTAAGTGGTTCAATGAGAAAAAAGGCTTTGGATTTATTGAACGCTCAGGCGATTCCGATGTATTCGTACATTTTAGAGCAATACAAGGGGACGGTTTCAAAACTTTAGTTGATGGACAGGATGTTGAGTTTGAAGTCGAGGATGGCCCTAAAGGACCGCAAGCTTTAAACGTCACCGCACTGTAACGTTTGTGTATTAGGCTGCAGCACTGCAGCCTAATATTTTAAAAAGTACCAACTCTTAAAACTCCCATCATTCCCTTTTTATATTGACTTTTCGCCAAAAATCCATACAATTTAGCGCCGTTTAACGATATTCGTTAACTCTATAACCTCCTAATACAAAGAACCCTTTATGCTAAAGCTACATATAAATAAAGTAGTTAGTCTAAAAGCCGATGTGCTTTCTGGATTAACTGTTGCCCTAGCATTAGTGCCAGAAGCTGTTGCCTTCGCTTTTGTTGCTAACGTTGACCCTCTTGTTGGACTGTACGCGGCATTTATTGTCGGCTTAATCACTGCTATTTTTGGTGGCCGTCCAGGTATGATCTCTGGCGCTACCGGTGCATTAGCGGTGGTCATGGTATCGCTCGTTGTTGAACATGGCGTGCAATATCTATTTGCAACTGTCGTATTAATGGGAATATTACAAATTCTAGCTGGCGTCTTTAAGCTCGGAAAATTCATTCGCATGGTGCCACACCCGGTGATGCTTGGCTTTGTCAATGGTTTGGCCATCGTCATATTCTTAGCGCAATTGGGTCAATTTAAAACCGAAGATGCAAGCGGCGTGATGCAGTGGCTACAGGGTGAAGCGCTTTACACCATGCTAGGGTTAGTAATTGCAACGATGGCAATTATTCATTTCTTGCCAAAACTCACCACGGCCATACCATCGGCATTGGCGGCTATCGTAATTGTTTCTTTGGCCGCTATCGGACTTAACATTGATACCAAGGTCGTTGGTGATGTCGCTTCTATTGCGGGTGAGCTACCAAGCTTTAGCATTCCAATGGTGCCATTTACGTGGGAAACACTGGTTATTATCTTTCCGTATTCGTTGATCCTCGCGGCTATTGGTCTAATCGAATCATTGCTAACGCTTACCCTTATTGACGAGTTAACACAGACTCGCGGTAAAGGTAACAAAGAATGTATCGCTCAAGGCGCGGCTAACACTGTAACCGGATTTTTCGGCGGCATGGGTGGTTGTGCGATGATTGGTCAATCGATGATCAACGTTAACTCAGGTGGCCGTGGTCGCGCATCAGGTATTACGGCGGCGTTAGCGTTACTTGGCTTTATCTTGTTTGCGTCATCACTTATCGAACAAATTCCAGTAGCTGCACTTATTGGTGTGATGTTTATTGTGGTTATTGCGACCTTTGAATGGTCAAGTTTTCGCGCAATCAAGAAGATCCCGCGTACAGACGCTTTTATTCTAGTACTAGTATCAGCGGTGACAGTGGCGTCTGATCTCGCGATTGCCGTTATTGTCGGCGTCATCGTTTCAGCGCTTGTTTTTGCATGGCAACACGCAAAACACGTCATTGTTAAGCGTTCGACAGATAAAAATGATTGGACCGTTTATGAAGTCGAAGGGCCATTATTCTTTGGCGCTATTTCATCATTTAAAGAGCAGTTTGATGTAGATAATGATGCAGATGATGTCATCATCGATTTTAAAAACTCACGTGTCTATGATCATTCGGGTATCGAAGCGATTGACGGAATTTCCGAGCGCTACATCAAGGCAGGTAAACAGCTACATTTACGTCATTTAAGTCCTGAGTGTAAATCGTTATTCAAAAAAGCCAGCGATTGCATCGAGCTTAACGTGATGGAAGATCCTGACTATCATGTCGCCAGCGACAAGTTAGCCTAACGGATTGAGGCCAGCGTTCGCGCTGGCCTTTTAGCATGGCCGCCCTTTCCCTCGAATTGCAACAACATTTACTAGCCCGCGTCAGCGAGTGTTATCGGGTGGCTAATCGCCGACTAAACACCTCATTTACCGAGCCTACGGTATTGTTTAATCAGCGCGGGAAAATTGCCGGCTGTGCCCTACTTCAAACAAATACTCTGCGCTTTCACCCATTGATTTATCAGCAAAACCAACAACACTTCATCGAGCATGTGGTGCCTCACGAAATCGCTCACTTACTGGTGTGGCAGCTATATGGTAAGACACCGCCCCACGGTAAAGCTTGGCAACAAATAATGACTCAAATTTTCGAGTTACCCCCACTGCGAACTCATCAATATGATGTCGGTGACCTTGGTATAAAGACAATTGCATATACCTGCGCCTGTGGTGATATTCGTCTAACCATCCGCCGTCACAATAAAGTCCTCAAGGGCGCCCAATATTGCTGTCGTGTGTGTAATGGGACCTTGCAACAAAAATAAGCCTCAAACAGCCATTTCTATTGCTTTATTTGTACGTGAACCGTAAAATCCGGCCAGTTGACTATTGCTCTGATATTTTTACAGATTATTGAGACCATTGTTTTGATTAAATACCTTATCTTAATTGCACTACTGATCTTCCCATCGCTAAGCGATGCTAACCCGAAAAATTTTCGCCAAGCAAAGAAAATAGCTAACAAACTACATCAACAAAGCGATAAGAGTTTCTATTGCGGCTGTGACATAACGCGTCAAGGCAAAAAGCTAGTCCCTGACTTTGCCAGCTGCGGTTACCAATACCGTAAACAGCTCAAACGCGCCAGCCGCATTGAGTGGGAACATATTGTGCCCGCGTGGGAATTTGGCCACCAACGACAATGTTGGAAGGATGGCCGACGTAAAAATTGTACTAAGAATGACACCAAATTTAAGACGATGGAGGGAGACTTACATAATCTAGTAGCCGCCGTTGGCGAAGTAAACGGCGATCGCAGTAACTATCGCTTTAGTCAGTGGAATGGCCAAGCCAACCAATATGGTCGGTGTGATATGGTTATCGACTTTAAAGGACGAAAAGCACAGCCTCCACAATCTAGACGTGGCGATATCGCTAGGGTTTACTTTTATTTCAAACAGAAATATCAGCTAAGATTATCTGCAAGCCAAACGAAGTTATTTCAAGCGTGGGATAAGCTCGATCCGGTCAGTCTCGCGGAATGCCAGCGCGACCTACGCATTAGCAAGGCGCAAGGTAATGCCAATCCATTCGTAAAACGTCAATGTACTACGATAACAGGTAGTTAGCATTGTATCGTTAGTTAACGATCAGGTACGCTAGCAGCCGCTCACGTACCTGTCTTGATGTTAGTGCAACAGACTAAATAACTTACGGCGGTAAGCTGACACTAGAGCATCACCTTCAGGTAAACCTGCGATAACATCCAAATAGCGCTGCTTTGCATCGGAAAAATTAAGATCGGTGGCCAAAATTTCAAACAGTAAATCGAGTGCTTCTTGACTGCGATTAACCTGGCTATAATTAATCGCCAACTTTAACTTAACGTCATTATTACCCGGCTCAGCCTTTAGCTGATTTTCTAATGCGGTAATTTCTGGTGACTGCCCCGCTTGCTGTGCCAATTCAACCATCGAAACTAAGCGCTGATAATTCGCATTCTTGTCTTCCAGTGCATAGGACTCTAACAACATGTTGGCATTATCGAGCTGGCCTAGCTTGATTAGCACCTCCACATAGCAGCACTTGATATCAACACGATTTGGGTCTATTTCATAAGCCTCTTTAATTAATGCATAGGCTTGGTTCATGTCACCATCATTGAGCACCAATGTGCTCGCCTCGATGAGTAACTCTTCTTCGCGCTTAGGTAAATACTTTTGTAGCATGCCTTTGACTTGCTCAATCGGCGTAACGCCCTGCATGCCATCGACCGGCTTACCGGCTTGAATTAAGACTAAGGTCGGCACCGAAGACACACCAAACTGTTGGGTTATCTGAGGTTGTTCATCACAATTAACGCGTGCATAAATCAGCTGCGACGCCAACCCATTAGCGAGGCTAAGTAGCTGACTAGACATCGCCTTGCCTGCTTCATCACGAGGAGAATACAACTCCACCAGGATCAATTGCTCTGGTGATTGTTCGATTAGGGTTGCTTGGAAATTATCGAGATTGACTTCAATCACATTGCTCATGGTGAGTACTCATTAAAATAATATTACCTAACTAACTATGGGCAAAAGTAAATTTTTCAAGTAGCTAGGCTGGTTAATTGGCTCATATCCGGGTTAATTATCATCTAATCGCTAAAACTATCGCGTAAAAATGCGGTTTTACGATTAATGAAGCTAGCCTCGTTGCAGTTAACAAAGTCGATAGCCAGTTGAAACTGTTCGCTACGGCACTTATTTTGCTCGGCCAATTCATATTCATTCATCACAATGAGCATCGCCTCAACCACACATTCCTGTTCGCCCGCGCCTATAACAAACTCATCGGGCTCAAAATTATCGAGCATCCACAGCTGTAATTTTTCACTGTTTATTTGCTGCTGCCCCCATTGATTAAGTACCTCAATTAGTTGTGCCTTAGTGATTATTTTCTTCGTCATGCTATTTATTCCAGTCTCGTGGTGCGTGCTCGTCACATTTGATGCAATTGAGTGAAAAGCCAAGTTTTTTCTCTCGTCCAGTCGGTGTTATCACCCAAGGACGATTCTGCCACGGCGGGTCGTGCCGCACATGTTGGTTATGACCGCATTGAAGCCTCGCCACCCAATGTTGCTCTTCGTCTTGGTGATATCCAATGATAGGTTGTTTCATGTCGACCATGCTCTATAAAAATGCCGCGAATAGCGGCATTTTTTGGTTTAATTTAATCAAGCCCTAACAAGCCATCATCATTGGGTTCATCCACTTCTTCGATGACACCATGCATAATCACTTCGATGTTATCTACTCGCTGTAAACCACGAGGCAACTTATTACCACGACGGCCACGTTCACCGATGTAATGCTCTAAGTCACGCGCTTTAAGGGTCAGCTTACGCTTTCCTGCAAATAACGTGACATCGCTGTCCGTATTGATGACTGCGATTTGTTTGACAAACTCTTCGCGAGACTGCACTCGTGAGCTGGGGATATTGATGATCTTGTTGCCTTTACCTTTCGATAGTTTCGGAAGGCTTTCTAATGGAAAGATCAACATACGGCCTTCATTAGAAATGGTTAGGCACAGCTGGTTTTCGTAATCATGAACCGGGATAAGAGGCAGTATTTCACTGCCTTTAGGACGGCTAATCAGTGCCTTACCTTTCTTGTTACTCGACAACATATCGCTATAAGAGCCAATGAAGCCATAGCCTCCGTCGGTGGCCAATAGATACAACTGCTGTTCTTTACCCATTAACGTATGCGCAATCGTCTCGCCGGCGACTAAGGTAAAACGTCCAGTCAACGGCTCTCCCTGACTACGTGCCGATGGCAACGTGTGTGCATCCGTACTAAAGGCACGACCCGAAGTATCGATAAACACCACAGGTTGGTTACTGCGCCCCTTAGCCGCACAAAGGTAAGCATCTCCGGCCTTGTAGCTTAGGTTTTGCGGTTCAATATCGTGCCCTTTGGCGCAGCGTGCCCAGCCCATTTCAGAAACAACAACAGTCACCGCTTCACTCGGTACTAAATCTTTTTCCGATAAGGCCTTAGCATCACTACGTTCGATAATAGGTGAGCGACGATCATCACCATATTGTTGTGCATCGGCGGTAATTTCTTTCTTGACCAGGGTCTTCATCCGACGCTCAGAAGAAAGAATGAGTTCAATTTTGTCACGCTCTTGAGCGAGTTCATCTTGCTCCGCACGGATACGAACTTCTTCGAGCTTGGCTAACTGACGTAGCTTGATTTCTAGGATTGCTTCTGCTTGTATTTGCGAGAGATTAAATCGGCTAATGAGTTCCGCTTTTGGATTATCGTAGGTACGAATAATTTCAATGATTTCGTCGATATTTAAGAACGCGATCAACAAGCCATCAAGAATATGTAAACGAGCCAAAATTTTATCTAAACGGTATTGCAGGCGGCGACGTACGGTTTCTAGGCGGAATGTGATCCATTCGCTAAGAATATCCTTTAGCCCCATCACTCTTGGTCGGTTATCCAAGCCAAGAATATTAAGATTTACCCGATAATTTTTTTCAAGATCTGTCGTCGCAAATAAATGATTCATCACCCCATCAAGGTCGACGCGGTTAGAGCGCGGTATAATGACCAGCCGCGTTGGACATTCGTGATCGGATTCATCGCGTAGATCAGCGACCATCGGCAGCTTCTTAGCCTGCATCTGCGCCGCTATCTGTTCGAGTATTTTGCCGCCAGACACCTGATGCGGCAACGCCGAAATAACCACTTCACCGTCTTCAATATCATAAACCGCGCGCATCTTTATCGAACCTTTACCGCTGTGGTAAATTTTTTCGATATCCGCTTTGGGCGTAATTATCTCAGCCCGTGTTGGATAGTCTGGCCCTTGGACATGCTCAAGCAGCTCAAACAATTCTGCTTTAGGCGATTCAAGTAAATGAATTGCTGCGCTCGCGACCTCACGTACATTATGTGGGGGAATATCGGTGGCCATACCAACCGCAATGCCGGTGATACCATTGAGTAAGATATGAGGCAGGCGAGCGGGTAATACCACGGGCTCTTTGAGGGTACCATCGAAGTTTGGTTGCCACTCGACCGTACCCTGGCCTAGTTCGCCAAGCATAACCTCAGCAAATTTAGAGAGTTTAGCCTCGGTATAACGCATCGCAGCAAAGGATTTAGGATCATCCGGTGCCCCCCAGTTTCCTTGACCATCAACCAACGGATACCGATAAGAAAACGGTTGCGCCATTAGCACCATCGCTTCGTAACACGCGCTATCTCCATGGGGGTGGAATTTACCGAGCACATCACCAACCGTACGCGCCGACTTTTTATATTTAGCCGACGCACTTAACCCCAGCTCACTCATCGCATAAATAATGCGGCGCTGTACAGGTTTTAGGCCATCACCGATATGGGGCAACGCGCGATCCATGATCACATACATTGAATAGTTTAAATAAGCATCTTCGGTGAATTTCATCATCGATTGCTGCTCTACACCGTCCAAACTCATTTCTATAGAATCACTCACAGTTAAGCCTTTTGTTGTTCTTCAACGATATTGGATTAATAGCGATTACAAAATCACCAATGTCACTGAAATTTAAGCCAGTTCAATCAAATTGACGGCGCTGATAAATGGTGATTTATCGTTAAAATTTAGTTAGCCGCCACTATATATCAAATTGACAATATTTTGAACCGGCTCAGTTCAACTTCGCTTACTTTTACCCCATCAAAAAATATTAATCACGGCGCCACTAACCAAGGGCCGCACATAAAAAAGTAAACGATATCTCGACGCTGACATTTTTAGGACATTAATTTGATCTTGATCACATAAAAAAAACTAACATGTGCCCCGCTTTACCATCGATGATAGTATTGCGCGCCGTCTAGCTCAGGCCTATCCAGCCTTATAGAGCGAGCAATAAGTATAGTCCCCCCCACTTTATTAATTTTTGGTAATTTATGATGAATGCTATTGAAAAGTCTTGCGCCGTGCCTAACAGCGCCAAGTTAACCCTACTCGGGCTCGCTGTTTCTATCGCTGTCAACGGCCCTGCCCTTGCTGCAGTTGCTAAAGAAGAAACGGTTGATACATCGAAAGTCGAACGCATTATGGTGACGGCGCGTAAGCGTTCAGAAAGCCTAATGGAGACTCCTACCGCATTAACGGTGCTAGATTCAGATTTAATTGAAAGTAACAACATCGGTAACCTCGACGATGTGGCTAAATACGTACCAAACCTAAACATCAGTCGTTTCGGTGGTGGTAATACCGCACATGCGGCGGTATTTATTCGTGGCATCGGTCTTCAAGATCACATCATTACCACCGATCCAGGTGTGGGTGTCTATGTCGATGGCGTCTACTTAGGTCGTCAAATGGGTGCTAACTTATCACTACCAAACATCCAAAGTGTTGAAGTACTGCGTGGCCCTCAGGGCACGCTATATGGTCGCAACACCTTGGGCGGCGCAATCAATGTTATCACCAAGAAACCTGGTGATGAAAATGTACTAAACCTCAGTGTTAAAGCCGGTTCACGCGGTCGCCTTCAAGGCACAGCTTATTATAACAACGAGCTAAGCGATGATTGGAGCGTTTCTGCAAGCACATCATATAAAGAACGTGATGGTGTTGGTACCGCTGTTAATCTTGATAATCCAGAGCAAGAAATTGGTCAAGAGCAAGAATTTAGCGGCCGCGTTGCGCTAAAATGGCAAGCGACTGAAGATTTCTCATTACTGTTTTCACTAGACGGTGTTGATAACGAGTCTGGACAAAGCCCTTATACTATCGAGTTTACTGCGCCGATTGACGCAAATGACCCATACAATGGTGACTTCCCACTGCTTACGCCAGACCTTATTCCGGCAAATCCAGATGATTTGGGCACCACGGTACCAGGTCTAGAGTCTACAGCTGCCGCAGGTTGGGGCACGTCGATCACCGCTGATTGGGAAATCAACGACATTTATACGACTAAGTTCATCGCCAGCTACCGCACCTCTGATTACGAAGGCGGTTTAGATGATGATGCATCACCACTGCATTTGTCTGAGTTCCCAGAAACTGGCGGTGCCGACCAATACTCATTTGAAGTACAACTCAACGCTGTGTACGACAACATGGACTTCGTGTCGGGTCTTTACTACTTTAACGAAGACGGCTACACCAAGTCTGGCCCTTGGGTATTTAGCCCATGGAACACGCCCGATGGTAAGCTGACCAATGGCGACGCTTCATTTGGTGGTTACGGCTATTTCGACCTTGAGCAAGTGACCGAGGCATATGCTGCTTACTTCAATATCTCATACAGCGTGACTGAACAGCTTGATATCGGCGGTGGCTTACGTTATTCAAATGACAACAAGCAAGCGAGCGCATTGTTCCCATCATTCGGTGGTGATCGCAAGTTCGTCGAAGCTGATTTCGATGAAATCACTTGGGATGTTAACGCGTCATATCAATTAGATAATGGCCATAATGTGTACGCACAGATCCAAAAGGGCTATCAGACTGGCGGTTTCCCGCCTCGCCCATTTGGCGGCGCAGGACAGTTCGTGCAGTTTGATGAAACGACAGCGATTAACTACGAAGTAGGCTTTAAGGGCCAGGTACATGACAATGTGTCGATTCTAGCCGCTGTGTTCTACACCAAATACAACGATTTAGCGCTACCATTTAGTGATCCTTTATCGGGCGGTGGTTTTGTTACCATCATCGAAAATGCCGGTCAGTCAGAGGCTAAAGGAATCGAAATCGAAAGTACTATCACGGTGACTGAAGATTTTGAAATTCGCACCGCAGTTGGTTATTTAGATGCAGAAATTACTCAGTTAGATGAAGGAGTAAACGGTATTGAATTAGGCGCTACGCCAGCACTTACGCCTAAGCTAACAGCCACCCTAGCAGCATCTTACTTTGTTGATTTAGAAAGTGGTGCTAGCCTTGCGTTGAACGGTGATTATTCTTACCGTGGTGACATGGAAGGACAATCGGCCAACAACCCGAACGAAGCTATCGACTCGCGTGAGCTAGTTGGCTTTAATGTTAAGTATCAGCCAGAGCACGGTCAGTGGTCGTTAAGCTTATACGGTGAAAACGTATTTAACGAAGTTTACGAC